>Ga0209212_1001405_pt1 | contig 39284 bp, 34 predicted proteins | sample RifGroC2_FD_183996 | JGI IMG/M metagenome (GOLD analysis project Ga0209212, IMG submission 183996) | Groundwater microbial communities from Rifle, Colorado, USA - Groundwater C2 (SPAdes) (version 2) | ecosystem: Environmental > Aquatic > Deep subsurface > Groundwater | place: Rifle, Colorado... | reverse complement strand
CGGTGGAAAGATGACGGTGCCAGTTGTGTTCTGGCACTGCGAACATTGAAGCTGACAACGGGCCGCTGGCAACAGTTCTGGGGCTATGCAATGAGGCATGGATGTACAATATATTAAGCGAACACCCATATAAAGGGTTAATGATGGATTTTAGCACAGTAGACAGCAGGATTAAAATAACGCTCATCGGCGCAGGCAATCGAGGCAGAGGGGCATTCGGACGATATGCATTAAATAATCCGCATAAGGCGGAATTTGTGGCGGTTGTCGAGCCTGATGATAAGAAAAGGAACGCTTTCGCCGCTGAACACAATATACCGGAATCAGGAAGATTTAAAACTTCGGATGAATTGTTCAAAAAAAAGGACAGAATAGCCGATGCCGTCATTATCGCTACACTGGAAACCGAACGGCTTGATATCGTTCTTGGAGCTATTGATAAAAAGTACAATATACTTGTCGAAAAGCCTCTTGGCTGTACGATGGAAGAGGTTATAAAAATAGCTGATGTCGCCGGCCGTTTCAAAGGGATTTTTGCGGTCTGTCATCAGATGCGGTATGTATCCGGTTATGCGATTGTCAAATCTCTAATAGAGTCAGGGCGATTTGGCAAAATTATAGCTATGCAGCACAGTGAAAATTTGAGTTATCATCATATGGCGCATTCTTTCGTAAGAGGTCTTTTTAATAATGATTCGATGACGCCTATGATTTTGGCCAAATCCTGCCATGATATGGATATTATGAGATACTTGATTGATAAGCGTCCGCTGAAAATTTCATCGTTTGGAAGTCTGAATTACTTTAGAAAAGAAAATGCGCCGAAAGACGCACCAGATTTTTGTCTGCAAGGCTGTCCTGCGTACAAAAATTGTCCCTACGATGTTCAGAAAATTTACTTTAACGAAAATACTGATCCTGCATATATTCGCCAAATGGGTGTTGTTAAAAACAATCAGGAACTTTTTGAGCTTTTGCGTCATAATCAGTTCGGCCGGTGTGTTTTTAAATGCGATAATAATGTCGTTGACCATCAGGTTGTTCAAATCGAGTTTGAAGACGGCATAACAGGCAGTTTTCAGATGGCCGGCCATAATTATTTTGAACGCAGAATAACAAAAATATCTTTGACTAACGGCGAGATTTACTTTGATGTTAGTGAAGGGATAATAAAAGCCTGCACTTTTTCGCCTGCCAACGAAGAAATTATTAAACCTGCTGGTATGGAGGGGTCTCATCTGGGAGGCGATAATGCTATTATGGATGCGTTTGTTGACGCAATATCCACGGGCGAAAAGAACCATATTATTACTCCTGTGGAGATGTCGCTGGATAGCCATGTAATGGCATTTGCTGCCGAAAAATCCCGCCTTAATAATTCGGTCGTAGATGTTAGAGAATTTGAAAATGAATATAGGAAAAAGGTTTAATATCCTAAAGCCGCTGTTTAGCAATTAAGGAATTTATTATGTTTTCTGACAAGATGGTAAGTTTGCAGTACAAGTCTGATTTTGAAATTGCCCGAAGTTATTGGGATGCCTTTTGGAATCACGAAATCATCGACCGCCCCTGTACGGTTATCTGGGCTAAGCGAACGAATGATGCGGTTAGCGACAAGCACATTTGGCCGGTAGAGTCAGATTTTCGAGAAAGCTTTGATAGGTGCGACAAACATCTCGAATCTTACGCGTTTCTTGGCGAGTGTATTCCCGGTTTTACGCCCGGATTCGGCCCCGACCAGATGGCGGGTTTTCTCGGAGCGCCGATTGTTATAAGCCCCGATAGTCCTGATACGAGCTGGTCTGAAAAAATTGTGGAGAACTGGAATGATTTTCTGCCGCTGAAAATTGACGATAACAATAAAATATGGCGGAGAATGAAAGAATTGCATACCGCCGCCGAACAGCGGTACAAGGGCAAATGTCTTATTTATAATATTGACCTGCATTCAAATATTGATGCGTTAGAGGGACTGCGAGGAGCGCAGAAACTTCTCTTTGATATTATCGACCAGCCGGAAATTATCACAAAAGCAATGACGCAGGTTCGACCCCTGTATAAGAAAATTTATGATACATTTGACAAATACGGCAATAAGCAGTCATTAGGCTCTAATTCAGGTATGCACTTATACAGCAGAGGCAAGACGGATTACATACAGGCTGATTTTATTTGTTTATTGGGTCCGGATATGTTTCGCGAGTTTGCCCTGCCTGCAATTGAAGAAGAGGCTCAATTTTTGGATAATAGCTGTTTTCATCTTGACGGGCCCGATGCGTTAAAACATTTGGACGATATTCTTGCCATCGACGATATCGATGCCGTTCAGTGGCTGCCGGGAGCCGGCAGGAAGCCGGGATATGAATGGCCGGAGATTATACATAAAATACAATCTGCCGGCAAAGCTGCTGTTTTATACGGCGATTGTGATGAAATTAAAGCAATACATGGCAGATACAAGCCTGAACTTCTCGTGTATGATGTTCAGGCAAATAGTGAGGCAGAAGGCCTTGAATTACTTGATTGGCTGAAAAAAAATATATAATTTTATAGAATGGAAAATAAATTATGAGCGGCATAAATGCGGGAGCTTGTTTGGAAAATTGTTTTGTTAAAACATTTTTACTCGATTTGCCTGTTGCGGCTACATTTGTACACAGGAGTTATAACAATTGCGTGCAGGCCGATTACGGTTCATCTATATGGAAGTATGTTGCGTTTGAGACTGCCTGGACTTCGCAGGATGTAGTCATCGTCGGAGACATTGCGTCTAAACAGTACGTTTTAATCGGAGCGGTAACGGCTTTTCGTTCGTTCACTCATTTTATTGTTCACAAGGAACAAAACCGCTTCACATCAGTAACCGCTTATCAGCCCGAGATTCGCAAAGGAGAAAAGCCGGAAGAAATCATTGTGTTAAAGGGCAGCGACTGGCGGCTGCTTCTGATTGATTATGCAAAGACGGCTGCCGAGCGTATGGGGGCAAGGGGTGCGGATACCGCTAAGAATTGTACAGGTTATTGCAGTTGGTACTATTATTATCATCAGGTTACAGAGCGTCAGTTTATTGAATCTGTCGAGGCTCTGGCGGCAAAAAAAGCGATTTTCCCTGCTCAATACGCGCAGATAGACGACGGCTATCAAATTTATCACGGCGACTGGCTTGAGCAGAATGAAAATTGGCCGACCCCTTTGGCCGATACAGTCAAAAAAATAAATGATATGGGTATGCAGGCAGGTATATGGACAATGCCTTTTCTTGCCAGCAAGACCAGCAAGGTTTTCAAAAAACATTCTGATTGGTTTGTTTGTGATAGACACAAACAGCCGTGGTATATCCTGGGCTGGTCGCCGGAACCTAACCATGAATGGGCATGTTTAGATATTAGTCGTCCTGATGTTCAAAAGCATTTGTACAATGTTTATGAAACCCTCTACGATTGGGGATTTAGATATTTTAAATTTGACGGCGGGGGATTTTCCGCTCCTGCCGGGATAAGATATGCCCCCGATGCTACCGGCGTTAGCTGTCTTCGAGATGGCCTGAAATTAATACGCAAAGCGGTTAAAGATTCGTTGATACTCGGCTGCGGTATGCCTTTTCTTGCTTCAATCGGCATTGTGGATAATAACAGAGTATCTTCCGATACAGGCAAAACCTGGCAGGCGTGGGGATTGCCTACTGTTGAAGGACAGGCCATAGACAAGTCGCAGCCCTGCGACCCGGTTGCTCCATCGTTAAAAATAGCGGTGTATGGCACATTGAACAGATGGTGGCAGTATGACCGATGGTTCAGAGCCGACCCGGATGTTGTGATGGCAAGGGATGAGAATACAGGACTAACTGCCGCAGAAGCAAGGACAAGCGCGCTTACCGCTATTATCACAGGCGTAGCTTTTACCAGCGACCGGCTGGACAAAATGGGAGAGGATAGATTGAGACTGCTTTCGCTGGCGGCTAAATTGAGGATTAGGGACTTAAAACCTTTAGACTGGGAAAACAATGTTTATTCTTATCTTTTTGAGGGGTCTATTGATGATTGCAGAGCGATAGCAATTTTTAATTATTCCGAATATCCGCAGAAATTTAAGTTGTCCGAATTGAATATGCCGGCTGTTTGCAGAGAATTGCTGCATCCGCTTGCAAAAGTCACAGACCTTATCGAAATTGCGTCCCATGATGCAGTGCTAATTGTAGAGGGACGTTATGAATTGGAAAGAAAGTGTATAAAATGAAAAAAGAAAACAATGTAGATTTGAGTCTGCGGCCGGTAGATGTAGTAGTTTCTCCCGGACTTAATTATAGCGATGGCAAGCGCAGCTTTCAGGGCATCCCCGGCATAGAGATAGCGGCAAATGGCCGGCTGTGGGCGACTTGGTACAGCGGCGGCCCGGAAGAAGGTTCGGATAATTATGTTGTCCTGGTTACCAGCGGCGATGAAGGGCATACGTGGTCGCAGGTGAAACTTGTAATCGACCCGCCTGGCAAGGTGAGAGCTTTCGACCCTGCGTTGTGGCACGACCCGTTGGGGCGATTGTGGCTTTTTTGGGCGCAAAGTTATGACCTCTGGGACGGTCGCGGAGGCGTATGGGCAATTGTTACTGAAAACTCCGGCAACGAAACTCCTGTCTGGAGTAAGCCGAGACGGCTGGCTAACGGCATTATGATGAATAAGCCGACTGCGATGTCAAATGGCGAGTGGCTTTTGCCTGCTATTGTCTGGTCTGCCGCTCCAAAAGCATCAATGCCTGATGAGCATAAATACAAATTGTCCGAATCTGAATTAGTTGGTGTTTATTCGTCAACAGACAAAGGAAACAATTGGACGCTAAAAGGAGGCGCTTCTATCCCTCTTCCAAAACCGGATTCCCCGTTTGCGCTGTTGTCATGTGAACACATGCTCATCGAGAGAAAAGACAAGAGCCTTTGGATGCTGGTTCGAGTTCCTTATGGTATCGCAGAGAGTGAATCTTTTGACGGCGGAAAAACATGGAGTATAGGCAAACCATCGAAGATACAGCATGTATGTTCAAGATTTTTTATCAGCCGGCTGAAGTCGGGAAGATTGCTGCTGGTTCGACACGATTCGCCTGGCATTGAGAAAGAAGATTTTCCTAAATATATACGCAATAATTTAAAAGCGTTTCTGTCGGATGACGACGGCAATACTTGGTATGGCGGCTTGCTGCTCGATGAACGCGATGAAATTTCGTATCCTGATGGGGCGGAAGGGTCTGATGGAACTATATATATCGTGTACGATTACCAAAGAAACGGAACAGGGGCTAAAGAAATTTTAATGGCGGTATTTACAGAAAATGATATTGTGAAAGGCAAATGCGTTTCAGTAAATGCGCGTTTGCGGGTTTTAGTAAATAAGGCGACTGGAAATGAATATTCAGCCCAGGAATATGCGGATTATCTGAAGCAGCAATTTGTATAAAGGCAGAATTGCAAATGAATAAAATTTTTGAACAAATTAATCATCTGGGAATTATAGCGGTTGTTGTTATCGATGAACCGGAAAATGCCGTCCAGATGGCCAAAGCCCTGTTCGATAACGGCATAAAAGCCATTGAAAACACCTTGCGCACTCCGGCGGCTTTGGAGACGATAAAAATCATTAAGAAATCCATTCCTGAAATGCTTGTCGGCGCCGGAACGGTTTTAACCGTCGAACAGGTTGCGGATGTTTATCAGGCCGGCGGGGATTTTGCCGTTTCGCCGGGGCTTAATGCAAAGGTTGTAAAAAAGGCAAATGAAACAGGACTTCCATTTGCGCCGGGGATTGTAACTCCGTCAGATATCGAAGCGGCGATAGAGATGGATTGCAGGGTATTAAAATTCTTTCCGGCTGAAGCAAGCGGCGGACTGGAGTATCTTAACAGTATGGCTGCGCCTTATCAGCATCTCGGACTAAAATATATTCCGCTGGGCGGGCTGGATTTCGGCAATATGAAAAAATATCTCGAATCGCCGTTAGTTTCGGCGTTGGGCGGTTCGTGGTTAGCTCCTCGTAAGGCCATACAGGCGAAAAACTGGTCGTTAATAGCGGAGAACGCAAAAAAAGCCGCTGAAATTGTCAGGGAGGTCAGAAGCAAATGCAAACAATCGTAACTTTTGGCGAAATAATGATGAGAATCGCGGCGGAAGGTTTTTTGCGATTCAGGCAAAGTTTTCCGGGCAAAGCGGAAATAACATTTGCCGGCGCAGAAGCCAACGTCGCGGTATCAATAGCTCTTTTCGGCGGAAATTCCCGATATGTTACGGCATTGCCAAAACATTCAATCGCTGATGCCTGCATAGACACTGTCAGAGGGCTTGGAGTTGATGTAAATTATATTTTAAAAACCGACAAAGGCAGATTAGGCATTTATTTTTTAGAGACCGGAGCAAATCAGCGTCCGAGCAATGTGATTTACGACAGAGAAAATTCGTCCGTGAGCTTTGTGCCGTTCGAGAAATATGACTGGAAAGGTATTTTTGATAATGCCGGCTGGCTGCATATAAGCGGTATTACGCCGGCTCTGTCAGGAATCGCCGCCGACTGCTCAATAAAAGCCGTCAAAGCCGCAAAGAGCAGCGGCCTTTGCGTGAGCTGCGATTTGAATTTCAGAAAAAAACTATGGAAATGGGACGAGAGTCTGTCTTCAAAACAGCTTGCTCAAAAAACTATGCGTGAAATACTGCCTTACGTCGATGTTCTAATCGGAAACGAAGAGGATGCGTCCGACGTTCTGGGGATTGCCGCAGGCGATGCGGATATCGAGGCTGGAAAATTAGACGCTGCGAAATATAAAGATGTTGCCCAAAAAATAGTCGAGCAATTCCCCAACATTTCGAAAGTCGCGATTACTCTGCGTCAAAGCATTTCAGCTACGCACAATAATTGGGGCGCGATGCTGTATGACAGCCAGGCATCTCAAGCGTATTTTGCGCCGGTAAAAGGCGGAGAATATGAGCCATATAAAATTACGGATATTGTTGACAGGGTCGGCGGGGGGGATTCATTTGCGGCGGGTTTGATATTTGCGCTCAATTCCGAAAAATACTGTACGCCCGACAAAGCAATCTCTTTCGCCGCTGCGGCTTCCTGCCTGGCGCACTCAATTAAAGGCGATTTTAATTACATCGCTCTTGACGAAGTAGAGGCTCTGATGGCGGGTTCGTCATCCGGCAGAGTCAAAAGATAATAAATATGTGAGGAATTTTATGTCAGGCAATTCATGGCTGAATGATTTCGCAAATCCGCCGGCAATCTTTCGTCCTGTTCCGTTTTGGAGCTGGAACGAGCGTATGAACCCAAAGGACATACGGCGGCAAATTGACTTAATGGCGGATGCCGGTTGGGGCGGTGTGATGATTCACAGCCGCAAGGGGCTGATTACGCCATATCTTGGCGACGAATGGTTCAATGCGGTCGATGCCGCCGTCGAGCAGTGCCGAAAACGCGATTTGAAGGTTTGGCTCTATGACGAGGATAAATGGCCGAGCGGCTTTAGCGGCGGGACAGTCCCGCTTGCCGATAAATCTTTCCGAATGCACGCCCTGATAGCTCGTTCCGATGAATCTGCGACATTCGAAGATGCCGAACCAATCGGTCAGCCAAGAGATGGAATCAGAATATATGTATGGACGGCACCGCTGGGGCAGGAGTTTTTTAACGGAACATGTTTTACCGACCACATGAGCCGCAGGGCGATGAAGAAATTTCTTGTCGAGGGGTATGAATCGTATCACAGCCGATACAGGGAACATTATGGCCGGCTTATTGTCGCCGAATTTACCGATGAACCCTGCACGATTTTTCGCCGAGAGCTGCCTGTCGGAGCTGTGCCGTATAGTCCTGAACTGCCGGAGCGTTTTGAGCAAATGCACGGATATAGTCCCATAGACAAGCTTTATTTGCTTTTTAGCGAAGATGCCGGAGCTGAAAAATTTCGAATACATTATTTCAGAACCGTCAACGATTTATTTGAAAATAATTATTCCCGGCAGTTGGGCGACTGGTGCGCCGAACACAACATTGATTTGACCGGACATTACATAATTGAAGGGACTCTTTATGACCAGCAAAACTGGGGTTCTAAAATTATGCCGAATTATCGGCATATGGGCATTCCCGGAATCGACCATTTAGGCCGGCATATTACCGAACGTCATACCGCAAAACAATGCCAAAGCGTCGTAAATCAATACGGCAAAAAAAGAATGCTTAGCGAAATGTACGGCTGCTGCGGTCAGGGTTTGAGTTTTGAAGACCGCCACTGGATTGCTTCCCAGCAAATGTGTCTTGGCGTTAATTTGCTGAATTACCATTTATCTTTGTACACTATGGCAGGTTGCCGTAAGCGTGATTTCCCGCCGAACATTTTTTATCAGCAGCCGTGGTGGCCGCTAAATCGGCTAATCGACGATTCGCTAAGCCGAACCTGTGTGGCGTTGAGTCAGGGGCAATACCACGCAGAGGCGCTGGTGCTGCATCCGCAGGAATCGACTTTTCTGCTGTGGCAGTCAAAAGTTTCTAATGATAGGCAGCTAACGCTGCTCGGTTATGACGAAGAGCCAACCATTAAGGGCGTAAAAAATAAAATAGAAGCCATTCAATCCCAGCTTCAATCCATTACCGATGCGCTGCTTGGCTCCCAGCGTACTTATGATTTTGCCGACGAGACGATTCTTGCCGATGCCGGTAAAGTGGAAATGCTTAATGGCAGACCCGTTCTTAACATAGGGCAAATGTATTACCCTGCGGTAATTTTGCCGGCGATGGCGACAATGGCCGTTTCGACTATGATTCTGCTTGAAAGTTTTCAGAATGCCGGCGGCGTTGTTTTTAGATGCGGGCAGCGGTCGGATTTGCTGGACGGAGAGCCTTCGGGAAAATTGACAAAATGGCTTGATTCCGTTCCAGAGATTGCGATTGACCGGTTATCGGCCTATCTGAAATCCAAAGTCAGCCCCGCCGTAGAGGCGTTTGGCATAAACAGCGAAGAATCGCGTATGCTTTATACGCATATACGAAATCTCGATGATTGCAGCCGGTTGGTTTATATCGTCAATCTTCATCGCGATATGGCCTTTAACGCGCAAATAAAATTTAACGGCAAATTTTTAGCTGTTTATCATTTAGATACGCATACAGGTCAGCAGCAGGAATTGATTTCGACTATCAACGATGACGGTCTGGCTGTGAATTTGCCGTTTGCTCAAACGCAATGTCATCTTTTGCGGCTTTCGCCAAAAGCTGCCGATAAAGCCGAAAAGCCGGTTTCGCTTTTGCCGGCCGCGACTTCGGAAACTATAAAAATGGAAGCGTCCGAATGGAAAATCGAGCGGCTCGATGATAACGCGATTACCCTCGACTATGCGTATTGGCGGGAGGGCAGCGGGGAATTTTCACAAAAGCCTGTTCCCGTTATCGCCATTCAGGAGCGATTGAATAGGCTCAAATATAATGGGGCTTTGTCATTGCGGTATCCGGTGCGCGTGCACAAATTTTCGCCTGAACGCAAAATAAATTTGGTTGTCGAGTATCCGGAGAGATTTGAAATTTGTATCAACGGCCGGCCTCTCGCATTTAAGGATGACGGATACTATTTGGATTTTAGATGGAAAAAAACGGACATAACCGGATTATTAAAAGAAGGCGAAAATATCATAGAGTTGAAGCTGAACCATTTTCAATACGGAGACGCTAAATGCTTTGAAGACCCGTTTGCCCGGTACGGCACGGAAATAGAGTCTATTTATTTAACGGGAGATTTTTCCGTAGCGGGAAAAATGACGCAGGAAAAGCCCGTTTCCCCGCTTTGGGAAATGTGGAAAATTCCGCCTGTCGAATCCTGCTGCATCGATGGAGAAAGTCTCTGTATAACGGATAATTTTGAAATTAAGTATGGCAATTGTGGACCGCAGGGGATGCCGTTCTATGCGGGAAGGCTGAAAATGTCGTCAAAAATGCCCCAAATAAATTTGCAGGCCGACAGGGCGATATTGGAACTTAAAAATCTTGATGCTTCCGCAGCACAGGTTGAAATAGATGGCAAAACAGTCGGCCATTTTGTTTCGCGTCCGTTTGAAATTGACATTACCAAAGAAATCAATCAGTGCGGGAAAGTTCTTGCAATTACTTTATATGGCAGCCTTAGAAATCTGCTCGGGCCGCATCATAACATCGACGGCGAATCGCCTGCGGTAGGTCCGGACAGTTTCACGCCATGGTATAGTTATGAAGGTGAATCTTTTCCTGATTTGCCGGATAGGGTGGTAAAATGGGGCAGGGACGGAATTTGCTCCAAACAATGGCGCGACAGTTATTGTATAGTGGGCTTTGGCATCGCAGATTCAATAAATATATGCCGAAGGCGAGATTAGATATGCGTTCGGAAATCAAATAATCAAAGATGCGGCCAACGCGTAATGTAAAGGATATACGAAATGTATGAGCAATTAAAAAAGGCAGTGTATCTTGCCAATGTTGAGCTTGAGCTTAAAAAATTGGTGATTTGCAACTGGGGCAATGTCAGCGGCATTGACCGCAAAGCCGGCATTGTCGTAATAAAACCAAGCGGCGTACCGTATAATGAACTTATGCCTGACAAGATGGTAGTCGTCAGCCTTGATGGCAAAAAGATTGAAGGCGATTTAAATCCTTCATCTGATACGCCGACACATCTTGAATTGTATCGCAATTTCACGGAGATTGGCGGTATCTGTCATACTCATTCCTGTTATGCGACGATGTGGTCGCAGGCCTGCCGGGAAATTCCTTGTTTTGGAACAACACACGCGGATTATTTTTACGGTGCGGTTCCGGTAACAGAACAGCTTACCGATGACGAGATAAAAACTGATTACGAACTTAACACCGGCAGGGTGATTGTGCGGAGATTTGCGGGGATTGCCCCTACGTCAATGCCTGCGGTGCTGGTGGCAGGGCATGGGCCATTCACATGGGGCGCAACGCCGATGGCGAGCGTCGAGTCAGCGATGGTGCTGGAAGAAGTGGCGAAAATGGCGGCAGGAACTATTGCTGTCAATCCGCAACAGAAAGCCGTCAGGCAGACGCTGCTTGACAAACATTATTTGCGTAAACATGGTAAAGATGCCTATTACGGGCAAAAATAACACAGGAACGCTATGAAGATTGATTTAGCAAAATACGAAGTATGGTTTATAACAGGTTCTCAACATCTTTATGGCCCGGAAACATTAAAGCAGGTTGACAGTAATTCATCGCAGATAGTTGAGTATTTCAACAAAAGCTCAAATATCCCCTGCAGGGTTGTTTTCAAGCCGGTAGTCAAAACGCCTGATGAAATAACAAAAATTTGCGTAGAAGCCAATACCGCTCCAAACTGCGTTGGGCTTGTGATGTGGATGCACACTTTCTCGCCTGCCAAGATGTGGATAGCTGCATTGAACATTCTCAAGAAGCCATTTGCGCATCTGCATACCCAGTTTAATCGCGATATTCCCTGGTCAACTATTGATATGGATTTTATGAATCTCAATCAGTCCGCTCATGGCGACAGAGAATTTGGTTTTATATGTACGCGGATGCGTAAGAACCGCAAGGTTATCGTCGGCCACTGGCAGGATAATGATGTTCTTGAAAAATTAAATGTGTGGATGCGTGCGGCCTGTGCATGGCACGATGCGCAAAATGCTAAAGTATGCAGATTCGGCGATAATATGCGCGAGGTTGCCGTAACCGAGGGCGATAAGGTTGAGGCTCAAATAAAACTGGGCTATTCAGTCAACGGCTATGGTGTTGGCGACCTTGTTGAATATGTAAATAAGGTCAGCGAAAAAGAAATAACCGCTCTCCTCAAAGAATACTCCCGGCAGTACGAGATACCAAATGCCGCTAAAATAAGTGATTCATTAAAAGAAGCCGCCAGAATTGAACTTGGTATGCGGGCGTTTTTGGAGCAGGGCGGCTTTAAGGCTTTCACGACCACATTTGAAGACCTCCACGGCCTTGAGCAGTTACCAGGTCTTGCCGTTCAAAGACTGATGGCTGACGGCTATGGCTTCGGCGGCGAAGGCGACTGGAAGACTGCGGCTCTTGTGCGAGCGATGAAAGTAATGGCTGCCGGCTTAAAAGGCGGCACATCATTTATGGAAGATTACACATATCATTTTGACCCCGCCGGTATGAAGGTACTTGGCGCCCATATGCTCGAAGTTTGTCCGTCAATAGCCGCAGGCAAACCCCAATTAGACGCATTGCCGCTCGGTATCGGCGGCAGGAAAGACCCTGCCAGGTTGATATTCGATGTTTCCGCAGGCAAAGGTTTGAATGCTACGGTGATTGATATGGGCAATCGCTTTAGAATGATAGTCAACGATGTAAATGTTGTTAAATCTGAAAATGACCTGCCGAAATTGCCGGTAGCCAGGGTTCTTTGGGTGCCAATGCCTGATTTGAAAGTTGCGGCAGCGGCGTGGATTCTCGGCGGCGGTGCGCATCACACATGTTTTAGCATGGCTATTACATCAGAATATATGCAGGACTTTGCCGAGATGGCAAACATCGAATGCCTGCTGATAAACAACAAGACGACAATACCGGATTTCAAAAATCAGTGCCGATGGAACGAAATGTACTATGCGTGAGCAGCATAAATACTGTTGATAAATTTCTCAACTGCGACTCAACTTAGGCAGATTTTTTTCCGTAAATTTTATTATATTATTCATCATAGCAACCGTTTCAACCGGATGTTTGCCAACTGCCGATTCTGCCGAAAGCATAACAAAATCCGTGCCGTCTATTATGGCGTTTGCTACATCCGTCACCTCCGCCCGTGTAGGCCGGAGATTCTCGGTCATACTCTCAAGCATCTGCGTTGCGGTAATAACAAATTTGCCTGCGCGGTTGCATTTTTTTATTATCATCTTCTGAATAACCGGAATTTCGTAAACAGGCAGCGACACTCCCATATCGCCGCGTGCTATCATTATGCCGTCCGAAACACTGATTATTTCGTCGATATTCCTTATTCCTTCTCTATTCTCTATTTTGGCGATAATCCGGCAGCGCGTCCCTGCCTTAAGCAATTTTCTTACTTCCAAAATGTCTTCCTTTGTGCGAACGAATGATTGAGCGATATATTCCACTCCGTGCTTTTCGCAAAACAATACATCCTGCACATCCTTCTCGTTCATACAGCCGAATTGGAGCTTTGCATCCGGAATATTTACGCCCTTATGCTCCTTCAGCAGGCCGCCGACTATTACCTTCACCTTGAGTTTGTCTTTAGCCCTGCCAATCACTTCCATAGCTATATTTCCATCGTCTAAAAATATTTGGCAGCCGTTCTTAATACTGCGCAGCGGCCCCTGATAATCAAACGGTATCGTTTCATTCGAGCCTTTTATCTTTTGCTGCGTAAGCCACACTGCCTGACCCCTCTTAAGCAAAATAGGAGCGGCAAGGTCGCCCACTCGTATTCGGTGTCCCTGAAGGTCGCCTAACAGTTTAATACGCCTGTGGTATTTCGCATTCAACAGCCGAACAAGGTTTATCCTGTTCAGTAATTCCTTCGGCTTGCCATGTGAAAAATTCAAACGTCCGACATCCATACCCGCAAGCATCATTTTCCGGAGCGATGTTTCGCCTGACGATGCCGGGCCGAGCGTGCAGATTATCTTAGTCTTAATCATATAAGCCTTTCATTGGGAATTATGAACATCAAATACATTTTTCCCACTTTTCTTTTCGTGATTAGCCCTGCCATCACTATGGCAGGGTTCATAAAAACTACCATCGCCACAGGCAATTCCTCAACTATTCAATATCCAGCATTTTCTCAAATGGTGATTTCAGAAATTTCCCGAATGTCCACAATGCCCTATCAACAGACCTCTTCCCATCATCTTTAAATCCTGCATAAAAAGGAAGATAGTCTGCCAAATATGTTTCGATTTTTTCAGGGTCTTGCGTTGAAATCTCTTCCTTTTTACCATCGCGAAGAAACATCATCGCACGATGAACATGTTGGTCGTAAATTGGATATCGTTTAGGCTGCCAAATATGCAAAAAGAAAATCCGCCATATTGCCCCGCCCTCACTGAATTTATTAAGAAAATCTTTTGGCAAAATATCTTTATCCAGCCTATTCACATCCTCAATCTTTGCTATAAAATTATTTTCTACTGTTTTCTTTTTCCCTTTTGAAAAATTCCCGCCATTCTTCCATAGATAAAGTTCTTGTACCCCTTTCGGCATCAATTCTTTACCGATGTTATCATCGTAATAGTATTCCTTTTCTGCCTCTGCGTATAGATTCGCCCAAAATTGAACAAACTCTTCAGACGAAGATAAATTATTGATTTTTAAAATTGGCATTTTCATTTTACTTTTTTTCTTCTTTTCTGGTTAGCCCAGTCATTATAATGACGGGGTCATTAAATCCCATCGGCCACTGCCGACTCCACATTCGATGTTGGGTGTTGAATGTTCAATGTTGGACGTTCATCTTTATCTTATCTCTTTTCTTCCCAACCTCAACCGAAATTGTCCGCTTAATAAAAAAATCTGCGTTAATCAGCGACATCAGCGTCTAAATTCTTTGTGCCTTAGCGCCTTTGTGACTGCTTTCAAAACTCCTCAAAATCGTATCAAAACTTGAAAAAACTCGACGATTTTTTGCAAAAACCGTTCAAAATTTGAAAATTTCTATCAAAAACTTAACGAAATTTTACAAAATTTGCAAAAAACTTGCGCGTTTGGCTGATTTCTGATGTCTGAAGTCTGACATCTTTTTGCCATAACTCCTTTATTTACGTTGTTAAAAAATAACGAAAAATAAGGACTTACATCTGCACAAAAAAAGACCGTACAGATACCAAGCCGTGCGTCTCTACTGTCAAGATGACGCTTTTTAATACTGAAAATGCCAAAACTGGCAGGTGAGGCAGGCGGTTTTAAAAGGCACGGCCAAATGTTTTATAATTTACTTCGGCTTATAACCCTTGTATCCAAAAGGCGTTATGGCGGGTAAAACTTTCATTGGCTAATATGCCTTCAAATTGGTATTTTCTTTGCTGTACAAGGTTAGTAATCGATACATAGATACTGTTCTAATTTTTTGGACAATTTAGTAAAAGGAGTAAATGGATTATGGCAGCGAAAAAATTGACGTTTAACGCGGACGCAAGAGCATCGCTATTGCTCGGCGTAGAGAAATTGGCCAGAGCGGTTCGTTCGACGCTCGGCCCACGCGGCAGAAATGCAATCATCGACAAAAGCTGGGGCGGCCCGACAGTTACCAAAGATGGCGTAACGGTGGCTGAAGAAATCGAGCTTTTGGACAAGAACGAAAATATGGGCGCAAAACTCGTTCGCGAAGCGGCAAGCAAGACAAGCAAAGTCGCAGGCGACGGCACAACGACCGCAACAGTTCTGACCGAGGCGATTTTTAAAGAAGCCTATCGCAACATAACGGCAGGGGCAGACCCGATGAGCATTAACAGAGGCATCGGACAGGCGGTTGAGGCTGCGACAGAACATCTCAAAAAACTCGCAAAGCCCATCGACATCACAAACAAAGTCGATATCACAAACATCGCATCCATTTCGGCAAACAACGATATGGAAATCGGCAAAATAATGGCTGAAGCTTTTATGAAGCTCGGCAAAGACGGCGTTATCACAGTTGAAGAAGGCAAGAGCCTTGATACGACGCTTGCTTTCGTAGAAGGTATGCAGTTCGACCGCGGATACCTCTCGCCTAACTTCGTTACGGACGCTGACAAGATGGTCTGCGAACTTGAAAAACCATACATTCTCGTATTCGAGGACAAAATCAGCAGTATTCAAAAACTCGTTCCGCTGCTCGAAGCTATCGCAAAGGCCAAAAAGCCGTTGTTCATTATCGCAGAAGATATTGAAGGCGAGGCACTGGCGACATTGGTCGTTAATAAACTTCGCGGTGTTATTCAGGTTTGCGCGGTTAAGGCTCCGGGTTATGGCGACAGACGCAAGGCAATGCTTCAGGATGTCGCGATACTCACAGGGGCAGAGCCGATTTTCAAGGATTTAGGCATTGAGCTTGATAAGGTAAAACTTACGCAGCTTGGCAGAGCAAAGAAAATTACCGTTGATAACGATAATACGATAATCGTCGAAGGCGCAGGGGCAAGAGAGGCGATTGCCGGCAGGATTAAAGAAATCCGCAATGAAATCGCATCAACTACCAGCGACTACGATAAGGAAAAACTTCAGGAACGCCTTGCGAAGCTGACGGGCGGAGTGGCGCAGATAAATGTCGGCGCGGCAAGCGAAGCTGAAATGAAAGAAAAGAAAGACCGCATCGAAGACGCACTTCACGCGACAAGAGCGGCGATTGAAGAAGGCGTTGTTCCGGGCGGCGGAGTCGCATTGGTTCGCTGCATAGAAGTCGTTAAGAAAATTAAAGCCAAAGGCGATGAGAAGACGGGCGTTGATATTGTTGCTCACGCTCTCAAAATGCCTTGCTATTACATCGCGGAAAACGCGGGCGAAGTCGGCAATCTGGTAGTAAATAAGGTTGCTGAAGGCACAGGCGGTTTCGGCTATAACGCTGATACGGACAAGTATGAAGACCTTTTGGCAAGCGGCGTAATTGACCCGGTTAAGGTAACAAGAATCGCATTGCAAAACGCGGCTTCTGTTGCCGGTCTGCTGCTGACCTGCGATTGTGTCATCTCCGAAAAGCCCGAAAAGAAGAAAGCCGGTGCCGGTATGCCTGGTGGTGGAATGGGTGGCGGCATGGGCGGAATGGGTGGAATGGGCGGCGGTATGGGTGGCATGGGAGGAATGGGCGGTATGGGTATGGGCGATATGGGAATGTAAGAGTTTAAAAGTTAAAGTTTAAAACTTAAAATTGTGGAATCGGCTGTCGCCGATGAGTTCAAAATAAAAAAATAATAAAAGTTTTATATGGAGTATAAGAAATGAAACTTAGACCATTAGATGACAGGATAGTAGTAAAGCCGCAGGATGCGGAGACAAAGACAGCAGGCGGTATCGTTCTTCCGGATAGCGCGAAGGAAAAGCCGTTGGCTGGTAAGGTTATTTCGGTCGGCCCGGGCAGGATGTTAGACAGCGGCAAGCGTGCCGAAGTCGCGGTCAAGAAGGGCGAGACTGTTCTTTTCGGCAAGTACGGCGGAAACGATATTAAAATTGACGGCGAAGAATATAAAATTCTGCGTGAGAGCGATATTCTCGGAATCGTTGAAAAATAACACAAATCAGTAATGGCTTTTATAAGCCGGAGGTATAAAAATGGCAAAACAAATGATGTTTGACGATGCTGCAAGAGCGCATTTGAAGCAGGGACTTTCGATGCTGGCGGCGGCGGTTAAGGTAACGCTGGGCCCGACTGGCAAAAACGTAATGCTGCACAAAAGTTACGGCTCTCCGAAGATTACCAAAGACGGCGTGTCGGTGAGCAAGGAAATCGAATTGCCCGAACCGTTTAAGAATATGGGCGCGAAAATGGTAAATCAGGTTGCCAGCAAAACAAGCGATGTTGTCGGCGACGGCACGACGACCGCGACCGTTCTGGCAGAAGCGATTTACAACGAAGGCCTTAAGAACGTAACGGCAGGCGCAAACCCGATGGCTATTAAGCGCGGTATTGATAAGGCCGTCGAAGTGGTTATAGAATTTATAAATTCACAGAGCAAAAAAGTCAGCGGCCACGATGATTACGCCAAAGTCGCTACGATAAGCGCAAACAATAACGCAGAAGTCGGCAAAATTCTCGCTGAAGCGATGGACAAGGTCGGCAAAGAGGGCGTTATCGAAGTCGAAGAGGGCAAGAGTTTAGAGACAGAGCTTGAGGTCGTCGAGGGTATGCAGTTCGACCGCGGGTATGTTTCGCCTTACTTCGTTACCAGTACGCAGAATCTTGAAGCTGTTCTCGAAGACGCTTATATTCTGCTTTATGAGAAAAAACTTTCGAGCATTTCGGAGATTATTCCGCTTCTGGAAAAAATCGCTCACACCGGCGCACCTTTGCTTATCGTTGCAGAAGATGTCGAGGGCGAGGCTCTGGCGGCTTTGGTTATCAACAGATTGCAGGGCGTTTTGAAGGTTTGTGCGGTTAAGGCTCCGGGCTTTGGCGACAGACGCAAGGCGATGCTCGGCGATTTGGGCGTTTTGACGGGCGGTCAGGTAATTACCGAAGACCTCGGCGTTAAGCTCGAAAAGATTGAGCTTTCGCAGCTCGGCAAAGCGAAGAAAATCATCGTCGCAAAAGAAAACACAACTGTTATCGAAGGCGCAGGCACAAAGAAAGAAATTGCCGCACGCTGCGAGCAGATTAAAAAACAAATTGAAGCTACTACAAGCGATTATGATAAGGAAAAACTTCAGGAACGTCTTGCCAAGATGACCGGCGGAGTTGCTGTTATAAAGGCAGGAGCCGCTACCGAAACGGAAATGAAGGAACGCAAAGACCTTCTCGACGACGCACTGCACGCGACGAAAGCCGCGGCGCAGGAAGGCGTTATTCCCGGCGGCGGAGTGATATATCTGCGGGCGATTGAAAAAGTCAACGCAGCTAAACCAAAGGCAAAAGCTGAAGAACGAATCGGTTTTGAAATTGTCGCCAACGCTCTCAAAGCTCCGACAAAACAGATTGTCGATAACGGCGGCGAAGACGGCGATGTTATTGTCGCAAAACTCCTCGAAAAGACCGGCAACACGGGCTATAACGCCAATACGGGTGAATTCGTTGATATGATTGCGGCGGGCATTATCGACCCGGCAAAAGTCGCAAGGTGCGCATTGCAGAACGCAGCTTCTGTCGCAGGCTTGATGCTTACGACAAACGTGCTGATTTGCGATTTAAAAGAAGACGACCAGGATAAACCGGCGATTGAAGGCAGCGTAAGGTAAAAAATACTAAATTCTAAATACTAATTTCTAAACAAATTAAAATTACAAAATACTAATGTTCAAAACCGTAAATTCGTAAGTTTTGGCAATTGGAATTTTGGTTATTAGTATTTGTTTAGGATTTAGATATTAGAATTTAGTGTTTTAGAATGATATGGCCAAAAGAGATTATTATGAAGTGTTAGGGGTTGAGAAGGCCGCTTCGGCGGACGATATTAAGCGTGCATATCGTCGGCAGGCGATAAAGTACCACCCCGACAAAAACCCCGGCGATAAAGAAGCCGAGGCGAAGTTTAAGGAATGCGCCGAGGCCTATGAAGTTTTAAGCGACGCTAACAAACGTGCCAGATATGACCAGTACGGCCATGCGGGTATGAGCGGTCAGGGCGTTCACGATTTTTCGAGAATGAACGTCGATGATATTTTCGGCGCGCTGCATATCGAAGACATCTTCGGTGATTTTTTTGGTCTCAATCGCGGCGGAAGAGGCGGCGGCAGGTCTCGCGGCGGCGCACAAAAAGGCTACGACCTCGAAACGGTTGTGGAACTTACTCTTAACGATGTCGCAAACGGAGTTGAAAAGAGTATCGAATTCAGCAGGCAGGATTTGTGCGAAGACTGCAAAGGCAGCGGCTGCGCGCAAGGCAGCAAGCCTGTCAAGTGTTCCACCTGCGGCGGGTCGGGTCAGGTTGCCCAGCAGGGTCTTGGCGGATTTTTTCAGATGGTTTCCGGATGCCCGGCGTGTAAAGGCAGCGGGACGGTAATCAAAGACCCGTGCAAAAAATGCAGAGGGACCGGCAGAGTAGGCAAAAAGCGTTTGGTCTCGGTGAAAATTCCAGCGGGCGTTCACGAAGGCCAGTCCATCAGAGTAAGCGGCGAAGGTGAGCCGGGCTTTGGCGGCGGGCCTCGCGGCGATTTATACTGCTATGTCAGATTAAAAGAGCATCCGTTTCTTGAGAGACAGGATACCAATATCGTGGCGACTGTGCCTGTGAGCTTTACGCAGGCTGCGCTTGGCGGAATTATCGAAGTGCCGAGCTTAGACAGCACGAAGGAATTGAAGATTCCGGCAGGCACGCAAAACGGCGATGTGTTCAGAATAAAAGGCCAGGGTCTGCCGGATATAAGAACAGGCAGACGCGGCGACGAATTAGTGCAGATAATTGTTGAGATTCCAAGAAAACTTAACAGCAGACAGGAAGAACTGCTCCGGGAATTCGCAAAGAGCGAGGATATAAATGTTCTTCCGAAGTCGCGCGGGTTTTTTGAAAAACTCAAACAGTATTTTAAATAGTTATCAGGAAACAGTTATCAGTTATCAGTTATCAGCAAAAAGCCGCTGAATAGTCGGGAAGTTTATGGGTATTGAAAGCGAAAAGGACTTGTCAGAATCCAAAAAGGATAAACATCATCATAAGCTAAGCGAGCAGATTGAAAAGCTTACCGCTGAAAAGGATGAAGTCTTTGCCAAGCTCCAGCGCGTCAGCGCCGACTATATGAATTATCAAAAACGCTCGGCCAGACAAATTTCCGAATCGGTCGCTTATGAAAAGGAATGGGTAATAAAATCTCTGCTGCCTGTGCTTGATAATTTTGAGCATAGCTTGTGCGGAGCGGAAAAAATAGAAGACGCAGAGAGCCTTCGCAAGGCTGTAAAAATGATTTATGACCAGTTTCTGGCGGTTTTAAAGAATCACGGAATCGAGCAAATATCCTCTGTCGGCGGCAAATTCGACCCTGTATGTCACGAAGCGATGATGAACAGGAGTGAGCCGGATAAAGAAGATTGCGTGATATTAGATGAATTTCAGAAGGGTTATCGGCTCGGCGAAAAAGTTTTGAGGCCTGCCCGAGTGATAGTGAATAAACTGCCTGTGCCAGCGTCAGAACCCGCGCTGGAGCAGAATCCGCCGGATGAGCAAAACGATACGGATGGTCAGCCGAAGGCTGATGAGCCGGAGAATGGGGATTAGTTATGCCGACTTATGATTATCTGTGTCAGAAGTGCGAACATAAATTTGAAAAATTTCAGTCGATGACGGCTTCGACTTTGCGTAAATGTCCAAAGTGCGGCAAATCGTCGTTAGTTCGTCTTATCGGCAGCGGAGCGGCTGTAATTTTTAAGGGCAGCGGCTTTTACGAGACGGACTACCGCAGCGAATCCTACAAGAACGCCGCTAAAAAAGACGCACCCGCAACCACCCCCACAACAGAATCAACGCCGGCATCTACGCCTGCGTCCACCCCCACACCCACACCGGCAAGCAGCGAAAAATCTACAAAGAGCGAGACAAAAACTGAAGCCAAATCAGAAACGCCAAAGGCGCAAAAGCCGAGTTCCAAGAAGAATTGATTTTATAGGCACACTGATGAAATTTAAAGATGACCGCTCCATTACTGTCGCAGCTCTGTACCCCTCGAGTAAATTTGAGGGCTATATCCTATTTATTTTCCGACGACGATGATGGTGATGACGGCGGTTCTGTCGCCAATGGTCGGCATGTTCGCGTCCGGCGATTTTTCCGCGGAAGCTAAAGCAGGTTTTTGCGTGTAAAGCCGCTCATAATCAATGCCATTTATCGCGTAAATTTTTTCGATGTTTTCAGCGGCGGCTCTGTTGGCAGCCGCAATGTCGCCGGCCAATTTGATTCTAACAGGATAAGCCTCCGCTTTGCAGATTTCCAAAGCCTGCGGCGCGCTGATGTCGTTAATCGTGATATATTTTCCGGCCTGTTCTTCGCCGATGTCGAGTTTTGCGTCGCTGCATTGCGGCCAGAGAAAGCTCAATTCGGCCAGCAGATTCGCGGCTGATTCGTTGCTGCAATTTATGACGTATTTTACCGAGCCGGGCTGCCTGTCGATTGCGGTCGTCTGATTGAAAATACCAGTGGTTGTCAGGGCTTTGGCGACGAGCCAGTCAACTTCAATGGGGTTTCGGGTCTCAAGGGTCAGCACGGCCACTAAAGGCACGTCATTGCCTCTGACTGGCGTAATCGGTATGTTCTGCCGTACTGTCTGCGGTGCGGATTCATCTTCATCTGGGAACGGTTTTTCGTACAGCGTCTCTTTAAGGGATTTCTTTCGCATCGTATCGGCAAAGAATTTGTCCCTGCTTGATTTTGGGACGAAGATGTCAAGTATGACGAACGAAAGAATCGCTGTCAGAGCGAGCATAGCCGCGGCTGTCATAAGTCGCCTAAAAATCAGATGCCTCCTGCCGGCGGAATGGGAATAAGCGTTCGTATCAGCCAGGAGTATCTGCCTTTCAAGCTGTTCGTTTATATTGTCGCACAGGCCGTTTGGGCAGGGGGTCTGACTGACGGAATTCATAAGGTCTTTATATCTCTTGAGCGAATCGTAGAGGTCGAAAATCTTTTTGTCGTGGTCGATGAGTCTTTTTACTTCGTTGCTCTTTCGCTCATCGAGTTCGCCGTCGATATAGCCGTTCAATAATTCTTCTAATTGTTCCATATCTTTCATTGTACTGCCGCCTCGAGAATTTCCCGCAGGTTTTTCCTGCCTCTGGCAATTCTGCTTTTTACCGTTCCCGGTTCAATGTCAAGTGTCTCGGCGATTTGAGCGTAATTCATCTGCTCAATATCGCGTAGAACCACTACCGCTCTCTGGTCAGCGTCAAGTTTTTCAAGAGCTTTCAAAACTATATTATGCATTTCGCCTGCTGCCGCGACATCCGGCGGATTGGGCGAATTTTTATCAATCAAAAAATCCTTCAACTGCTGTTTCAACTGCTCGTCAGGTTCGTTCTCGAGCGGCTGAAAATTTACTTTCGTATTTCTTTTGCAGAAGTTCAGCGTCAGGTTGACGGCGATTCTGAACATCCAGGTATAAAAACTGCTATGAGCCTTGAAGCCTCGAAGGCCCTGCATAACCCTTACAAAAGTATCCTGCGTAAGCTCGGCGGCATCGTCGGCGTTGCCGCACATTTTCAATATCGTGTTGTAAATCCGCTGCTGATATTTCAGAATCAGCCGTTCGATTGCCTCGGCGTTGCCGGCCATCGCGTGCGACAGCAGGGCGGCCTCGTCAATCGAGATATTGTCGCCGGCGTTTTTTAATTGTTCCTGTATAAATTTGACCATTTGAGCCTGAAAAAGTTCCGTTCTCTTTATAAAAATTAGTAGAAAAATTTTAACTACTTTACTGTAAATGACTTACAAAAGCAAGTAATTTGCCAGCAGGTGAGATAACAGCAGAGGCTTTCATCCAGGGGAAAATGGGAGCCTGCCCCCCCCAGTCAGGAAACTTTGCGGCTTATCGCTCTGCAATTTAATTAAGATTTTTTGCCTCCAGTCGGTATTTGTGCTGCCTTTCATAATCAGCAATCTGGTTCTCGTATTCTCTACAGGTAATTGAGAAAAAATCCAGGAATTTTTCCCTGTCACGGCTGAAAAGCAATTTCCCCTTTAATGTCTCGAAACGGTAGACAGGTTCGGTATTATTTAAAATTCCTATATCAGGTTCGCAATCACCGGCCACAGAACTGACAATGCCGTAAATTCGCTGGTAAAGCTCAAGGCTGGCTTTTTCATTGACATAAATCGCTATATCGATATCGCTTCCTTCTTTGACGATGCCGTTTTGAGCTGAACCGTGAAGAATGGCAAATACTACTTCCGGGCATTCTCTATTTATTGATTCCGATAATTTTGCAATCTTGAATTTCATTCTATTTTGTCAATCTCATCTCGAAACATTCTGAATTTATCAAGCTGATTTTTTGCAATGTTGAAAACTATCTCGGGGTCAATTTCTTCGTACTGATGAACAATAAAGTTGCGAAATTTAATCATATTGCCGTAAGACAGAGCGGATTTAATTACGCCAAGCTTCTCTAATTTTTCAAGGGCTTCTGCGGATGTGGCTGTCGGTCCTGCATCTTCAATCGCAATTATACGTTCGGCGATATCAATCACAATTTCAACCATAACCTGCAAAGAACGTTCAGCCATACATCGAAGAGCCCAGTCATTTTTAAAAGTCGAAAAATTTATATCCTTGAGATGTTTTTGTAGTTCAAGCAAATGCTTGTCGAGAAGAGTAAATTTTCTTTGGATAACTCCATTGTATTTCATAGAGACCTCTGAACAGCCTTACTTTAAAATATTCGTTTGTATTTTAATCCTGAGAAATCTTTACGCCGATTCCTTTCTTGTTTTTTGATTTGCGGCGAAAAAGTCTTCTTTGCCCTCGACGATATCCCTGTTTATTACATATCTGCCCGGCTTTGGTTCTTCAGGCAGGCGATACATCAAGTCTATCATCAGTTCCTCGGTAATCGAGCGCAAAGCTCTTGCGCCTGTATCTCTGGTAAGAGCCTTTTTGGCAAGAGCCGTCAGCGCGTCAGGAGTGAAATCAAGCTCGGCGTTTTCCATTTTGAAGAAGGCCTTGTACTGTTTGACAAGCGCGTTCTTTGGTTTTGTGAGAATGTCGATAAGCGCAGATTCATCGAGAGCTTCAAGCGTAGTAATAACCGGCAGTCTGCCGACCATTTCTGGAATCATACCGTATTCGATAATATCTTCCGGAATAATCTGTTCGAGTATTCCCGAATAATCGGCTTTTGTACCCTCGGCTTTTTGTTTTTCCGAGCCGAATCCGATCATTTTTTTGCCGAGGCGTTTTTTGATAATGTTTTCAAGGCCGACAAATGTTCCGCCGCAGATAAATAAAATATGCGTTGTGTCTAATTGGATGCAAGCCTGTTCGGGGTGTTTTCTTCCGCCCTGCGGGGGAATGTTTGCGGTGGTGCCTTCGAGCATTTTCAAAAGGGCCTGCTGAACACCTTCGCCGGAGACATCGCGTGTAATCGAGACGTTCTGGCTGGTCTTGCCGATTTTGTCAATTTCGTCGATATAAACGATTCCGCGCTGGGCAGCCTCGATATCGTAATCGGCGTTCTGGAGCAGCCGGAGCAAAAAGTTTTCGACATCCTCGCCGACATAACCGGCTTCTGTAACTGTCGTGGCATCGCAAATCGCGAACGGGACGTTGAGTTCTCTTGCGAGCGTTTTGGCCAGCAGGGTTTTTCCGCTGCCTGTCGGGCCGATTAAAATCACGTTTGATTTGTCAATCTCGACTTCGTTCTGGTCGCTGTCGGTGTGTACTAATCTTTTGTAGTGATTGTGGACGGCGACGGAAAGGATTTTTTTCGCTTTTTCCTGACCGATTACATACAGGTCGAGAAATTCCTTGATTTGCCGGGGTCTTGGGACTTCGTCAAGAATGATGCCGGAGTGCCGGCCGCGTTTTTTTTCCTGGCGGACGATGTTGTAGCAAAGCTCAACGCATTCCGGGCAGATGTAAACTCCGCCTGGGCCTTCGACAAAGGCATCGACCTGTTTTTTTGCTCTGCCGCAGAAGCTGCAGGCCTCTTTATTTCTATAACCATTGGGGCTTTTAGCCATTTGAACTCCAAAAAGAACTATTCGTCCCATTTTATCAGGTTGACGGGATTGATTCAAGTATTTAAGGCGCGGCGAAAGCTGTTTCTATGTTTTTTTTGTCAGAATTTCAGTGAGTTGCGATTTGACGGCAAAATGCCGGTGTTTTTGGTCAATTCTGCTATATCAGTTCAAACCCCATCCTAAATGCGCTCTCGTTGATGTAATATAAGCCTCTTTTGGTTTTGTAGAAAGCTCGTTTCATACCATCGACAACCGCCTGGGGCTGTAATATGCCGGTTTTTTTGAGCATTGCACCGAGCATAATAATGTTGGCGACTTTTATGTTGCCCATTCTGATAGCCAGATTCGTCGCGTCAACGCCGACGATATCAAGGCCGGATTTTTTAGTCAGGCTGGTTTCGATGATAGACGAATTTATTATTACCACCGAGCCGGGCAGAATTGTATCTATATATTTTATATACGATGGCGCGTTCATAATCATCGCCAGATTCGGGCGAGTGATTATGGGCGAATCGATTTCCTCATCGGATATTGAAATGAGAGCTTTTGCAGTTCCGCCGCGAACTTCGGCGCCGTAGCTGGCCATCGCGCAGACGTTTTTGCCCGCATCGATGCAGGCATACGCAAGGACGTTGCCAGCAAGAATCACTCCCTGCCCGCCAAACCCTGCTATTAAAATGTTTGTTTCTTTGTCAGACATTTTTTTAATCAGTATCTTTATAAACGCCGGGCGGGAAATAGCTAATCATCTGTTCTTCGATAAACTGCAGCGATTCGGTCGGCGAAACTTTCCAGCCGACCGGGCACATCGAAAGTATCTCGACCATAGAAAAACCCACGCCATTCATCTGATTCTGAAAAACTTTTTTTATCGCGGCTTTTGTTTTATTGATATTCCTAACCGAATGAACGGTCGTCCGCTCAAGATATTTTGTTTCTTCCAGCGTCGTCAGCAGTTCACAGACCCTTATTGGTTTGCCCATTCCTTTGGCGGTTCTGCCGGACGGGCTGGTTGTGGTCTTTTGGCCGATTAGAGTAGTCGGTGCCATTTGGCCGCCTGTCATACCGTAAATCGCGTTATTGACGAAAATGACTGATAAATTTTCGCCGCGATTTGCGGCGTGAATAATTTCCGCAGTTCCGATAGCTGCCAAGTCGCCATCGCCCTGATAGACAAGAATGAATTTATCAGGGTGAACTCTTTTCAACGCAGTAGCTACGGCAGGCGCTCTGCCGTGTGCGCATTCAACGACATCGCAGAGCATATAATCGTACAGCACAACCGCGCAGCCGACAGGGGCGGTGAGAATCATTTTTTCTCTGATGCCCAGTTCGTCGATTATCTCGCCGATAAGCCGCAGAACGATTCCATGTCCGCAGCCGGGGCAGTATTTCGTTGACTCGGTCGTAATTGATTTTGGCTGTGTTTTTATTATGTTCATTTTTTCAGCGTTTCACTGATTTTATCATAAATAGATTCGGGCGTGGGATTCCACCCGCCGCCCATACCATAAAACAGAATGTCTTTTTTCAGCACAATATCCATCAGGGCAAGCTGCACATCTTCGAGCATCTGCCCCATACTCATTTCAATAACGAGAAATTTAACATTTTTATTTTTCTTCGCGATTTCCACAAGTTCCACATCCGGCCACGGCCAAATAGTTCTCGGCCTGAAAAGCCCGACCTTTTTGCCGTTGCCATTGTGTTTTTTGATGGCGGATTTTGCGATTCTGCTTGTTGCGCCATAAGCGATGATAATCAAATCCGCACCATCGCAGTTATAATTTTCAAACCATCGCAATTCGGATTGAATTTTTTTATATTTCTGCTCAAGTTTTCTGTTAAGCTGCTCCAAACCGTCAGCAGGGGTCATATAAAGCGTTCTGACGACATTTGGCTTTCTGCCCGCGCAGCCGGTCAGCGCCCAGGTTTTTGGCGGGAGTTTTTCAAACATCGGCTTATACGGGTGCATTTCAAAAGGTTCAACGAGTTGGCCGATAATTCCGTCGCTCTGAATAAACACAGGCATTCGATAATAGTCGGCCAAATCGAAAGCGTTCATTGTCATATCATAACATTCCTGCACCGAATTTGGCGCAAGAGCGATGCACCGATAATCGCCGTGCCCGCCGCCCCGCGTTGTCTGGAAATAATCAGCCTGTGATGCCTCGATGTTGCCAAGCCCCGGCCCGCCGCGAACGACATTGATGATAACGCAGGGCAGTTCCGCTCCTGCGATATAGCTGATTCCTTCCTGTTTGAGACTTATGCCGGGCGAAGACGATGATGTCATAACCCTTGCCCCGGCAGCGGCAGCTCCGAAGACCATATTGATTGCCGCTACTTCACTTTCAGCCTGAAGGAATACCCTGTTTTCGGTTTCCATTCTGCGGGAAAGATATTCGGGCGTTTCGGTTTGCGGAGTTATCGGATATGCGAAGTAGCACTGGCAGCCCGCTTTAATCGCGGCCTCTCCGACTGCTTCGTTGCCTTTGAGCAGTACTCTTTTGGAATCCGAACCGATGTTATTTTCAGCCATTTATCAGCCTATTTTTCTATTATATCAATGCAGCAGTCCGGGCAGATGATGTAGCAGGCGCCGCAGCCGTTGCATTTTTCAAATTCGATTTCGATATAGTCGAAACCTTTTTTATTGCCTTTGCCGCTTTTGTGAATCGCGCCGACCGGGCAGATTGCGATGCACAAATCACAGCCTTTGCATTTTTCAAAATTTATTTGAGCTTTCTTTGCCATATATTTAGAGAATAGACTACCACAAGATTGTTTAGTTTGCAATAAAACTTAAGTGATTGCAGATAAAGATGTTGGGGGTGAATGGGTACAGTAAGCATTATGTGTACATTTGCCCTGCTTCGCTTTTTTTGCTAAAGCTGCAAAAAGCTACGAAAGGCATTCTGCATAGCTCGCCCCTGGCGAGCGACGCAGAATGGAGACGATGGGAATCGAACCCACATTCCTGCGATGCGACCGCAGTGTGCTCCCGTTACACCACGTCCCCGGGATTGGACACAAAATCAAAGATAAAAGATTAAAAATCAAAAATAAGGATTCACCTTTGGCGGAATTATTTACCGCTTAAAATTTCCAATTTTCATAACAAACAATTTTTTCCAGCGATTCTCGCGGCTTATGCGTTTCCTTATCAGCGGGATAGCCGAGCGGCATAAGCTCAACCACTCTGACATTTTCAGGAATGCCGAGAATTGCCCGCACCTTTTCAGGATAAAACGAACCAATCCAGCAGGTCGCCAGTCCTTCAGCCACAGCCGCCAGTGCGATATGCTCCATTGCGATAGAAAGGTCTATCGGGCCGATTTTTTCGCCGCACCGCATTGTGTGGTCGTTATTCGAGCAGCCGACAAGAATAACAGGGGCGGTCGCAACGAACATCTGCTCATAAGCAGCGACAGCCAGTTGGCTGCGTTTTTTCTCATCAGAAACGACAACAAATCGCCAGTCCTGCAAGTTCTTTGCCGAAGGAGCCAGCCTTGCCGACTCAAGAATTCGCGCAAGTTTTTCAGTTTCAATCTGCTTTGATTGATAACTTCTGCACGAATACCGCGTTTTTATCGCTTGATATAAGTCCATTTTTCCCGAAATCCTGCTAAAAATTTCCAAAAAAGCATTATACCAGTCTTGTTTTCATCGTCAAGCGGGAGGTAAAATTTGTGATAATTTCCAAAAAATCCTTTATCTTACGATTAAGGATACTATAATTGGACAAATCGTATTCCTGTCCGAAAATATTGAAAAGGGAATAACAATAAGTTGAAAGGGAGACTGTTATGAAAAAGTTAGCGGTAGTTTTATTGGTATCGACGTTTATTTTTACAGGCTGCGCCAAAAAGTCAGACGTACCCACACCGGCAAAAGCCCCCGAAAAAACAATCGAACTCAATTACAGCATCTTTTTTCCGCCGACCCACGTTCAGTGCATAGAGGCGCAGAATTGGGCGGATGAAATCGCAAAGCGAACAAACGGCAGGGTAAAAATCACAATTTTCCCCGGCGGCTCTCTGACACAAGCGCCGCAATGTTATGAGGGCGTAGTCAACGGCATATCAGACCTCGGAATGAGCTGCTTTGCCTATACTCGCGGCAGATTTCCTTTGTTAGAAGGTCTTGACCTGCCGCTGGGATATCCAAACGGTTTGACTGCCAGCAGAATCGCTACCGAATTAGCGATGAAATATAAACCCGCCGAAGTGAACGATGTCCACCTTCTATATATACACGCCCACGGGCCGGGAATCCTTGCTACCAAAAAGCCGGTGAACAATCTTGAAGAATTGAAGGGAATGAAAATCCGAGCGACCGGCCTGTCAGCCAAAATAGTTTCGAGTCTCGGCGCAACGCCCGTCGCGATGAGCCAGCCGGAAACTTATGAAGCTCTCCAGAAGGGCGTTGTCGAGGGAACTCTCTGTCCGATTGAAACGCTTAAAGGCTGGAAGCAGGGCGAGGTTATCGAATCGGTTACCGATTCCTCTGTCATCGGCTACACAACCGCGATGTTTGTCGCGATGAACAAGCAGAAATGGGAATCGCTGCCCGCCGATATTAAGCAGATTTTTACTGATGTAAGCAAAGAATGGGTTGACAAACACGGAAACGCCTGGAATCAGGCCGATGAAGATGGCAAAAAGTTTGTCGAATCGCTGAACCACAAGACAATTTCTCTTAACGAAGCCGAAAAGCAGCGATGGAAACAGGCCGTTCAGCCTGTAATCGATGAATACGTTACCGCTGCCAAAGCAAAGAATCTGTCCGGCGAGAAGTTTTTGGCTGATATTCAAAAAATGCTCCAGCAGTCTCCAAAATAACAGAGTTCTATTTGCTATGTTAAAAAAAGTTGTATCCATTTATGACCATTCGCTCAAGGCGGCAGTTTTTTTTCTTGCCGTCATCGCTGCGATAAGCATATTGGCGATGATAGCGATAACCTGTGCGGATGTGGTAATGCGGATTTTTCGCAGGCCGATTCTGGGTTCTTTTGATATGATAAGAATCGCCGGTATGATTTCCATTGCCTGTGCTCTGCCATATACGACCGCGGTAAAAGGCCATGTTGCCATCGAATTTCTGCATCATAAGCTTTCGCGAATCGGTCGCGCAGTCCTCGATGTTTTTGTCCACTTTTCGATTATAGTGATGTTTGTTTTTCTGGCGGTCAGATTGATTGCTTACGGTCAGGCTTTGCATAAAGCAGGGGAGGTCTCCGCTACTTTGCAGATTCCGTTGTTCTGGATTCCGTATGTAATCGCTATTTCGTGTTTCGCGGCGGTGCTTGTAACGCTGCACATTCTAATGCACCCCGGAAAGGAAATGATTAAGCCGTGACAGCTTTACAGATTGGCATCTGCGGATGTATTTTTTTGGTGGTGATGCTGGTTAGCAGTATTCCGGTGGGGCTTGTTATGGCTGCTGTCGGCGCAATCGGCTTTGCGTGTATCGTTTCGCCGCAGGCGGCGTTGAGTATGATTTCCGCTGATGTGTTTGACATATTCTCTTCTTATTCGCTTACGGTAATTCCGCTGTTTGTGCTTATGGGACAGATTGGCTTTCACAGTGGAATCAGCCGCCGGCTTTTCAACGCGGCTTATAAATGGCTCGGCCATTTGCCCGGCGGGCTTGCGATGTCAACGGTCGGGGCGTGTACCGTCTTTGGCGCGATTTGCGGTTCTGGTCCCGCCACGGCCGCCACTATGGCGATGGTAGCTCTGCCTGAAATGAAGCGATACAATTACAGTATGGAGTTGGCCACTGGCTCCGTTGCCGCCGGCGGAAGTTTGGGAATGCTGATTCCGCCGTCCGTTGTTTTTATCGTCTATGCTATTCTGACCGAGCAGTCGATTGGGAAACTTTTTATAGCAGGCATTGTTCCCGGCATAATGATTGCTGCGATGTTCTGCTTGCAGATTTATATTCAGTGCAAACTGAAACCTTCGATGGGGCCTGTCGGTGAAAAAACGTCTTTCAAAGAAAAATTAATTTCGCTTAAAGGCGTTATCGAGACCATATTGCTTTTTGTTTTTGTTATGGGCGGGATGTTTGCTGGTTTTTTCACCCCCACAGAAGCGGCTGCTATGGGCGCTTTGGGAATTTTAATAATAGCGGCTGTGAGAAAAAACATAACGATTAAAATACTTATCCGTTCCCTGTTTGAAACCATTCGTACTTCCTGTATGGTAATGGTTATCATTGCTGGCGCCGTAATTTTCGGCAGATTTCTCGCTGTAAGCAGGGTACCGTTCGAGCTGGCATCGTCATTAAGTACTATGCCTCTGCCGCCGTGGGTTATTATCGCGTTCATCATTATTTTTTATTTAATAGCGGGCTGTTTTGTCGATGCACTGGCTTTGGTGCTTTTGACGGTGCCGATTTTTTATCCTGTTGTCATAGGCCTGGGCTATGACCCAATCTGGTTCGGCGTAATCATCGTAGTCGTTACTCAAATGGGCGTTATTTCTCCGCCGGTCGGAATCAACGTTTATGTCGTTAGCGGAATCGAGCGTGATATTCCGCTCCAGACAATTTTTAAAGGCTCAATGCCTTTCCTTTACACTTTAATCATTGCATCTATTATTCTTGTAATGTTTCCGTCAATTTCCGTATTTTTACCGAATATGCTGAAATAGAGAGGAACTGAAAATGGAACAGGCAAAACAATTCACAAGTCCGTTGCGTAAAATCCTTTTTTGTACGGATTTTTCGGAGAATGCCGACTTCGCGTTTGATTTCGCGATAGATGCCGCTGTTCGCCGGGCGGGCTGCGAACTGCATTTGCTCCACGTCGTTCCGGAGTCCGATGCGCAGTTCTGGAAATCGTATATGTACGAAGTTGAGGACGTTGACAACAAAGCCAAACGCGATATCGATGCCGTCATCGACCGGAAGTATCGCAGCCGGGTTCCGCAAAACATTCCATTTATTGTTGAATATCGCGTCGGGTCTGACTCTGGCGAAATTTTGGATTACGCCAAACAAAAGGCAATCGATCTTATCGTTTTAGGCCGTCAGGGTCAAAGCGGCCTGAAAACCGTTCTCTTTGGCCGAGTTACCGAAAAGGTCGCCCGTCACGCGCCCTGCGCCGTGCTTATAATTCCGCTTACATACCAAAAAAGAGTAGCCAATAGCCAGTAGCTTTTTGTAGGGTGGGCTTTAGCCCACGCGGTTATACTGACCTGCGTCATTTGCTTTTCGCCGATTATTTTGTATATATTCAGTGGAAGGTAGTAGCTCTATGACACCGATAATATGGTCATTTTTGGGGGTTTTATGGGCTGGAGAACTAAATTTATATTTTTGCTGGTGATTTATTTTGCCGGCTTCGCCACAGCCATTTACTATCTTGCTCCGGACGGCCGTCAGGACAGTAATGGGGCGGTCAGTTTTTCTGACCAGTCGAGCAGCGGCGGGGCTTTTAGCGGACTGTATGACAAGGTCAGCGCCAAAGCGCAGGCGAGTTTTCCCGGTATGGACTCCAAAGAGTTCAAGGAAAAATTCAATCTCGGAATGCAGAAACTGATGGAGATGTCGAAAAACAGTAAAACCGCTAATAACAGTAGCCAGTAGTCAGTAGAAAATAGTCTCGCCGCAAGGCGGCTCAAATTTCTATTGACTATTTGCTACTGGATACTTTCTATTATTTTCCGCAGCATTTTTTATATTTCTTCCCGCTGCCGCAGGTGCAGGGGTCATTTCTTCCGGTCTTTGGCTGTTCAAGTACTATCTGCTTGACCTTTGTCGCTTCGCCCTGCGGAGCCTGTGCCGCCGCTCGCTGACGTTCGGATAATTCAAACTGATTTACTTCCTGATGCTGTGTTTTGCCCGCGCCGAAAACATTTTTAGCTCTTGTCCCTGCCTCGAGACGAATCTTGAAAATAGTATCCGTAACTTTATCGTCAATCAGATTCAGCATTTCGCTGAACATTCTGAAACCCTCCTGCTTGTATTCGAGCTTGGGGTCTTTCTCCGCGTAAGCGCGCATAAAAATGCTTTCCTTCAGGTGGTCCATCGAATACAAATGGTCTTTCCACGTCGAATCGTAAATCTGCAAAAGAACGTATCTCTCCAGGTCGCCTAATTCTCTTCGCAAAAAGTTGAAACCGGCGGCCAGCAATTTTTCTTTTACTGTTTCCTTATCCTGCAAATCGGCGGGCGATATTTTTGTTTTAAATCTTTCCGATGCCCACTCTGCCAGTTTTTCGCCATCGAGGCTTGAAATTTTTCCATCAATTTCATTCGCCAGCCCGGCATCGTGATATTCCTGGCTGATTTGCAAAAGCTCTTTATGAATCGCCCCCGGCGATGAATTTTGCAGATGCGAAACAGGCATCTCTTTGCCGAATTTTTCGAGTACCCATTTTGAAAGGCTTTCAAAACCGTAAATGTTCACGCCGTCAGCCCGATATGTCATACTCATCGCGAATTCGACCGGATACTCGACTTCCCGCTGGGTATATTTCGCCTGAATTTGCGTGTTTAATTCATCGGCGATTTGCATCGGCTTTAGTTTTTTCAGTTCATTAGCGTTAAGGCTGATGCCGAATTTATTGTTTGCCCACCCTGCGAATGATTTAACGCCGAAATCGTCATCGAGAAAAACATTCAGTTGCGAGCAGTCTTTTTTATCAATCTGTTCAGCGGACGCTTCGATAAGATTCTGCTCGATTTCCTCGGCGGTCATTTGCCTGACTTTGCTGCCAGACAGACTCACGCCAAATGCGCTCATCGCCCATTTGCAGAGCGAATCGATATTCCAGGTGCTGCGGTCTTCAAAATCTTCGAGATATTCGCCCAGCGTGACGGATATATTATTGGCAGCCTCGCCTTTGGCGTTTTTCTTGACAAGTTCTTCGATTTGCTCGACATCCAAACCTTCGATGCGTTTGGAGTTGATGTCTATGCCTAAGATATTTCTCGCCCATTCCGCTGCGCAGACGTAACGGTATTTCTCGTTGAGCATATCCGCGCAAGCCTTTTCGATGGCCGAGTTGAGCATCTCGGTTATCATTTCCTTGAGCCCGACCCCGTCGATTATCTGTCTTCTTCTCGAATAAAAATTTTTCCTCTGATAGTCCATTACCTCGTCATATTCGAGCAGACTCTTTCGAGTTTCAAAATTTCGCTGCTCGACTTTTTTCTGCGCCTTTTCAATTCCTCTGCTTATTTGCCGATGCTGAATAGGCATTCCTTCTTCCCAGCCGACCCATGACAGCGCCTTTATCGTCCACTCCGGCGAAAAGATTTTCAGCAAATCATCGTCAAAGCTCAAAAAGAACTGGCTCGACCCAGCGTCTCCCTGTCTGCCTGCTCGACCTCGAAGCTGATTGTCGATTCGCCTCGATTCGTGGCGTTCCGTGCCAACGATGTGAAGCCCGCCGATTTCCGCAACGCCGGCGGCAAGTTTAATATCTGTTCCCCGGCCTGCCATATTGGTAGCAATCGTAACATTTCCACAAAGCTGCCCCGACCGATTTGTATGCTGCCAGCCGGCCTTTTCAACGATTAACGCTTCCCTTGCGTGCTGCTTGGCGTTGAGAACTTCGTGTTCGACTCCGTATTTTCGGGTAAGGGCGTTTGAAAGAGCCTCGCTTTTTTCGACGCTTATTGTGCCGACAAGAATAGGCTGACCTTTGGAGCTTACATCATGAATTTCTTCAACGATGGCGTTGAATTTTTCTTTCATTGATTTGTAAATCATGTCTTCGCTGTCGTCGCGAACGCAGGGCTTGTTTGTCGGTATGGTAATGACCTCAAGTTTATAAATCTGCATAAACTCGTCAGCCTCTGTTATGGCTGTGCCGGTCATTCCTGATATTTTGCCGTAGAGACGGAAGAAATTTTGCAGAGTAATTGTCGCAAGCGTCTGGCTTTCCTCTTTTATCGTAACATTTTCCTTTGCCTCGACTGCCTGATGAAGGCCGTCCGACCATTGTCTGCCGTGCATAAGCCTGCCCGTGAATTCATCGACAATTACCACTTTTCCATCCATCACGACATAGTCCTTTTCTCTTTCAAAGACTATATGCGCCCGCAAACTCTGCTCAATGAGATGTTTCCATTCGGTATTTGCCCCGACGAAAAACGACCCTATGCCGACCAAATCCTGTGCCGCTCCTATGCCATCGTGATTTAGATTGACGCTCTTGCGGTCATATTCCACTTCATAGTATTGTTTCGCCCCTGCCAGTCTGCTCTCAAAAGTTTCAAGTTCCTTTTGTGTCTTTTCGAGCATCGCCTGGGCGGTTTGCTGCCTGCCGTCGTCTTTCGCCTTTTTCGCTTCGGAAATTTCGCCCTGCGCGTTTGCGATGGTTTTCTTTGCGTTATCGATTTGCTGTTTTGTGCGGTCGTAATCGCTTTGCAGCTTGATAATCTGTCTTGTGACCGAATCTGCTTTTTTGTATCTGCTCACATCATCAATCGCAGGGCCGGAAATGATTAAAGGCGTTCTCGCTTCGTCGATAAGAATCGAGTCAACCTCGTCAATAATCGCATAATCCAAAGGTCCCTGCGCCAGATGCGCAGCGTTCACCTTCATATTATCGCGAAGATAATCGAAGCCGAATTCGTTATTCGTGCCGTAGGTAATATCGCAGGCGTACTGGCCTTTGCGCTCATCGCCGCCTGTATCCATATCCGCCTGAATCGCTCCGACTGTCAGGCCGAGAGCCTTATAAACAGGCCCCATCCATTCGCTGTCGCGTTTGGCCAAATAGTCGTTGACTGTAACGACGTGAACTTTTTTGCCGGCAAGATACACTAAATACGCCGCAAGCGTGGCAACGAGCGTTTTTCCTTCGCCGGTTGACATCTCGGCTATTCTGCCGTCGTATAAGACATTTCCACCGATAAGCTGCACATCGAAGTGCCGCATATTGATATTTCGTCTTGCCGCCTCGCGAACAACCGCAAACGCCTGTGAAAGAATCTGCTCCGCGCCATCGCCGGCCGACAATCGACTTTTAAATTCACCCGTTTTGGCCAGCAGACCGGCATCGTCGAGCGATTTGAGTTCTTCTTCGAACTGCGCCGCCTCAAGAGCCGTCTGCATATAACTTTTTACGAGCCTTTGATTCCGCGAACCAAAAAGCTTTACAAGAAAACTACCTATTTTGCTGGCAGCCATATTTGAAGTACCTGAAATAATTATCAGTAATTCAGTTATCAGTAAAAGGGATTCGTGCTGATAACCGATAACTGATAACTGCGTTTCTATTTATTTTTACGCTCTTGTTACATATTCGCCTGTTCGCGTATCGATGCGGATTACATCGCCGACTTTTATAAACGCAGGCACGGAGATTACCGCTCCGGTATCGACGGTCGCCTGTTTTCGCTGGCCTGTCGCTGTTGCGCCTTTAATCTCGGGCGGAGTTTCCACGACCGTAAGGTCAACGCTGTTCGGCAGTGTTATCATAACCGGCTTTTCCTGATACATGCTCACAAGCAGCTCGGTATTCGGCTTTAGATATTTTTTGCCGTCGCCGAACGCATCGTCATCGAGCGTAATCTGGTCGTAAGTTTCCAAGTCCATCAGAATATGCCCGCCAGGTTCGGAATACAGATACGAGAATTTCCGCTTATCCAAATCCGCCTCTTCGATGCTGTCTTCAGACCTGATTCGAGCATTTTGTATCAGGCCGTCAAGAAGCCCTTTGAGCTTTGTCTGATAGATTGCGCCGCCTTTACCGAGCTTGACGTGTTCAAAATCGACAATTATGTAGAGTTTCCCGTCAATTTTGACGGTCGCTCCCTTTTTCATTTCTGTTGCTTTCATTTTTCCGCTTTTCTCCGAAAATTATAATGGCTGGCAGTATCGCAGAAAACCGCCTGTAAGTCAAGATTGGACAATCGTTTAATTTTCTCTATTGCATAAAACAAACTCATCATTTATATTATGTCGCCTCACCGTGCGGCGGGGTGTTCAACCAATAATTTTTAGCTTATAGGTATGAAAAATGGCAAAGTCTGCGAAAATAAAGCTCGAAATCACCGAAGCCGAGGGTATTGTCGAAGAAAAAACCCCAAAAGACCCGTTTCTTACGGAACTGACGAAAATTGCCAAACAGAACAACAAAATAGACCCACAGTTTTATGAACAATACAACGTCAAGCGCGGCTTGAGAAATGCCGACGGCACAGGCGTTCTGGCAGGCCTTACACAAATCGGAGATGTTCACGGCTACATTGTAAGCGAAGGCGAAAAAGTCGCCGTTGACGGCAGACTCCGGTATAGAGGTATGGAAATCGAAGACCTCGTCGCAGGCTGCCAAAAAGAAAAACGCCACGGCTTTGAAGAAACTGCGTATCTGCTGATGTTCGGCGAACTGCCGCAAAAAAGAGAATTGAACAAATTTTGCAAGTTGCTCGGCAAGCACAGGGATTTGCCCGAAGGCTTTACGGAAAATATGATTCTAAAAGCTCCCAGTGGCAATATTATGAACAAATTAGCCAGAAGCGTTCTGGCTGCGTATTCTTATGATAAAACGCCCGAAGACCGCTCCCTGAAAAATATTCTTCGCCAGTGTATCGGTTTGATTGCCCGCTTTCCGGTTTTCGCCGCTTACGGATACCAGGCAAAGTCGCATTACTATGACAGAGGCAGCCTTTATATCCATACGCCCGATGAAAAGCTCTCGACCGCCGAGAATTTTTTGATGCTAACCAGGCCGGACAAAAAATTTACTAAAATGGAGGCCGACCTGCTCGATTTGTGTCTTATTCTCCACGCCGAACACGGCGGAGGAAACAATTCAACTTTCACTACGCACGTTGTTGTGTCTTCGGATACCGATGTTTATTCCGTTATTGCCGCTGCTCTCGGCTCGCTCAAAGGCCACAAACACGGCGGAGCGAATATCCAGGTAATCGAAATGATGGAAGACATAAAAAAGAACGTCAAAAAATTGTCTGACGAAGGCCAAATTGCCGACTACCTCACCAAAATTGTCAAAAAAGAAGCTTTCGACGAAACAGGCCTGATTTACGGCCTCGGCCACGCAGTCTATACGATTTCAGACCCAAGAACAGCTCTGATTAGGAAACAGGCGGCAAAATTAGCTAAAGAAAAAGACCTCGAATGGGAATTTGAACTTTATGAATTGGTCGAAAGACTTTCGCCGGAGATTTTCCAGAGGGTTAAAAAGTCCGACAAAAAAGTCTGTCCGAATGTCGATTTTTATTCAGGCTTTGTTTATAGAATGCTCGATATTCCGCCGGAGCTTTACACCCCCATTTTCGCGGTATCGAGAATTGCCGGCTGGTGTGCTCACATTATAGAAGAGTGCGTAAGCGGCGGAAGAATCGTCCGACCAGCATACAAAAACGTCGCTGAAAAAAGAGAATATACGCCGATGAACAAAAGATAAACATCAGCGCATAAAAAAGGTCTCTGCGTCCCCTAATTGGCAGAGACCCAAAACAAAATGTATAAGCAACCCCCCAAACAAGTTTGGTTCAGAACGCTTTTCGGTCAGATATTCTCCGGGCCGCCGACAAAAACCACCCCAGCCGGTTAGAACCCGCATTTATGCGTTCCGAATTTGCTTAACTTTTTTTCAAAAACCTGCGGCCTTTCGCGCAGATACCTCGGCAAAGCCCTTTATTTCCAAAGCTCTCGAGAGCTTTTTGATTCCTACCTGCCCTGGTTTATCCCCCCAAGGCAGGAAGCACAAGTTAAAGGAGGAGAGAAGAAGTCTATATTAGTTTAGTTTTAGCGTTATTAACTTTTTCTTATTTCCACTTCCAAACAAAGCATAAGAAACAACTCCATCAGATGCAAATCACTGTGTCATTTTTATTTCAAAAGTCGTTATTAACCCGCATTTCTCACCACGTGTGAAGTGGCGGTGATTTTTGTTGTCGGCGTGGTGGCGGCAAACGGGAATTCGACGGTGGGTTGATGCAGATGGATGACACACGGAATTTGATG
>Ga0209212_1001404_pt1 | contig 39314 bp, 33 predicted proteins | sample RifGroC2_FD_183996 | JGI IMG/M metagenome (GOLD analysis project Ga0209212, IMG submission 183996) | Groundwater microbial communities from Rifle, Colorado, USA - Groundwater C2 (SPAdes) (version 2) | ecosystem: Environmental > Aquatic > Deep subsurface > Groundwater | place: Rifle, Colorado... | reverse complement strand
GCTCATCGGCCAGTAGCACCAGCGCCGCTCCCAGACCCTTCCTCACGCGCTGCAACACCCCGGAAAGGTCGATTGCCGGAGCAGGTGGTTCTTCGGCTGCGGGTCCAGCCTGCGACTGCGCGCTTTCCGGCTGGTGCAGGCCAAGCAGTTCACTGGCGGCTGCCATGAACTCCGACATCAGAAACGGTTTGCGTAAAAATCGATCTGCGCCGGCGGCGCCGGCTTTGGCATCCAAATCTTTGGCGGTCAGACCGGTAATAAGTAGAATCTTGATCTCGCTGCTGCGTTCGCGCAGCCGCCTGGCCAGGTCCAAGCCGGTTATGCCTGGCAGCCGGATATCCGCAATCAACAGATCGAGCTGCAGGTGGGCGGTTTCCATCAGTGCTTCTTCCGCCGAAGGAAACAATTTGACTTCCAGCCCGGCCCCCAGGGTTTCGACCGCGGCGCGCAGCATCCGGCCTAATTCGAGCGCATCATCGACTATCAGAATCCGTTTCACGGATATGTTCCCTCTAAATATGAGGTTTCTTGAGATTAATTTATTATAGCAGGGGATTAACTGAAAAGAAAATATAACATCGATCAACCCATTTTTACGGGACGGGATGCAACCCGTCCCCTACAGGTAGGGGCTGGCTTGCCAGAAAACAATTGTTTAGCTGATGGTACCCATTGCCAAGGCAACAAATTTGGTTTTACCCCTCACCCGCTAGCCCCGCTCCCCAGCACGTTATGATCTTTCCAGTTGGGTCTAATTTTCGGGGGAGCGGTTCTAAAAACCCACGTCCCCAAAAACTTTGATCAAACGCTTACGGGCAGTCGTTGCCGGACGCCAGGTCTTCCAGGTTCCAGAATTCGCTGCGGGCGCTGCTGTCCACCTGCAGGTTGCAAATCTCAGGACGGGCGGCGGTCAGGTGAAGGGTGTAATATAACGGCAAGACCGGCAATTGCTGCGCAAATTGTTCCTGTACCGCCCGATTGGCAGCATATACCGATGCCGCATCGGACGGGTCTGCCGTCAAGGCTGCCTGGCAGGCCGCATCATAGGTCGGGTCGCTCCAACCGGTGATATTGACGCCCAGCCAACCGTTATCGTTGGCTGGAATCTGCTCACCGGTGTACAGGAAGCAGGGTGAACCGCGGCCGGACTGCCAGGCAAACTGCGCCAGGTCAAAGTTGCGGCCGAACAAAATGCCTTGCGGACCGGGCGCATACAACGTCCCGGCATCCAGCGGCTGCACGGTTACTTTTATCCCGCAATCGCCGAGCATCTGGGCAATGCGGATTGCAGTCGAAACGCGTAATTTTTCAGGCGTGGTGCTGTAAATGACGGAAAACTCGGCGCCATCCAGGACATTGGCAACGCCAGCGGCCTGCCGCGGCGTGGTTGGGTCGCCGTCGTGATCCAGCCAGCCTGCCTGATCCAGCAACTGCGCGCCGTAGGCGGGATCATAAGCGATTTGCGGGAGATCGGCGGCATATAAAGGGTGATCCGGTGGGAAGAAGCCCACGGGAACCTGGGACTGGTTGTAGAGCAGCTCACTGACGAGCGCCGGCCGGTCGATGCACGCGGAGACAGCCTGCCGGACGCGCAGGTCGCCGAAGAAATCCTGGCGGGTTGCCAGAAAGGGATTCAAGCCGGCGTCATACGCTGCCGGACGAACGCCAAAGTCAAGATGCTCCCAATCCGGGCCAAGGCTGATAAAAGTCTGAATGCGCCCGTTAAGGGTGGTATTGCGCACGGATTGTAACTGCTCTTCCAGCAGCGTGGTCTCGTCCACAATGTCGCACCCACCTTCCACCAGGGCAGCCAGGTTGTTATCGGCATGATCGCCGATGAAGCGGTAGGTCAAACGGTCAAAGCGGGGCAGACCTTCGCCGGCGCGAAAATAATTTGGGTTGCGCGTCAGTTCGATCGATTCACCGGCCGTCCAGGACTCGATGATGTACGGTCCCCAGCCCAACGGGGTGCGGTTCGAGAGTTCGTCGGTCCGCATATCCGCCGCCGACAAGGCGCCGTAGGCATGCTGCGGCAGCGGAATGAAAAAGTAAGCCGAAGGCTCACTGGTGCGGTAACCCGGCACGCCAGTCCAGACGACCGTGGTTTCGTCGAGGGCAGCGTAGCTTTCGGTGCGGTCGAGCGCCAGCGGATTGACCGGGGTAGCCGGGTCGGAGGCGACCTGGAACGAGTAAACCGAGTCGGCAGCCGTCAGCGGGGCGCCGTCCGACCATTTGAGTCCGTCCAGCAAGCGGAAGGTCAACTGCTGCTGATCCATCTCCAGGGCGGTGGCGCCGTCCCAGGCGACTGCGCAGGTTTCGTCCGTGCAGCCGGCGGGTAGAACGGTAAGCCCGGTATCCAGCGGCGCGACATTCCCGTCAGCCGCCAGCACCATTTGCCCACGCTGGACGGGGACTGCAGTGATCCGGTCGTCGCCATTCTCGGCAGAAGGCAGTTGGGCCAGAATCACGGGTTGGTCGGTATAACCACGCTGATCGATGGGTCCGTCATACACGGCTTCCAGCACGCTCCACTGCGCCCGCGATGATCCGCCGTACAGGTACAGCCCGAGCGGTTCTTTGCCAAGGCAGACGGCTAATTCGCTGGGCGGTTCCGGCGTCGCTGTGGGGGCGGGTGGGGTAACAGGATCGGTTGGCGCTTCAGTTGGCGTTGCGGAGGGCGTTCCACTGCAAGCAGCCAGAAGCACAGCAGCTAACAGAAGAATGGCGATGATTCGATAGCGGTCAGGCATGTAAAATTCCTTTGGAGCCCGATAAATTCTGCCGCGGCAGGATGGTTTCCATTATAACCAAGAAATGTTTCGGATGGCGCCACTGCTGCCGACGCCGCAGGGGACTGCAGTCCTATGTAGGGTGCGCTTCAGCGCACCATTTTCTGCCCACGCATTCTTTGGCGCACCGATCAACCTATTTTTTCAATCATCAATCCCATAAATCCAAAATTTTCGGGTTTTTGCCATTATTTTCATCATTCCATTTCATGGGATACCATCCCAACTTTACATAACGATGAAAACTGGACCATTCCCAATCCTCGACGCGCTGAACGAGACCGTGCTTCACCGGGTTGTAATGGATGTAATCAAAATGCCTTTCGAGATCCAGTTCGTCTCGGATGACATGCTCCCAAAATCGCCGTTGCCAGACACGCCCTTCCCTACGTTTTTCACGGGATACATTTAAGCCGGCTGGAATCATGACATTGGCATTGTAACGATGGGTAAAGAACGATTTTATGAAGCTCCAGCGTAAAGAGTAATTCGCGTCATTTTCCGGCAGCGTCCAAATACAATGCAAGTGATCTGGGAGCAAACAAATAGCATCCATCGTAAAAGGATAGCGCTCTATCGCGACGCGGAAGGTTTCCCCAAGCAATTCGCGAGCGGATGGAGAATTAAATATTGGATAACGATTATATGTAACCAATGTGAAGAAAAATGTCCCACCCGGTTGAAAATGACGATGGTAATTAGGCATATCAGGGTGATTAATCGATTGGGGTAAGGTGCGCTACTCACAAGGTATGGGGAAAAACACACCTGATAATTATATAGTTGATGTACTGAAGTACCACCATTCAGAACGGTGCGCTGAAGCGCACCCTACAGCAGGCTACAGTTGGCGCAATTGCCGTGCGAACTCTGAGCACGCGTCATGACCGGGAGTTTCTGTTTTTTTTCGTAGGGTGCAGTTCGACCGGTACAAAATAAACTGCTCAAGGTAAGTCAGGCCTGACCATCGCGGCCTGGGTCGAACGCACCGGGCTGAAAATTGGTGCGTTCAGTACCGCTCACAGAGCGCTCTGCCAACGGAACGCACCCACGACACAGATATTCATACAACAAAAAAGAGCAGCAGGATTTCTGCCGCTCTTTAGTGCCTTTTTCGTCTCGAACCTGTTATTGCGTGCCCTGCAGGCGAGGATCCAGCGCATCGCGCAGACCGTCACCAAGGAAGGTAAACGCCAGCACCACCAGCGACACCGCAATGGCGGGCGCAAGCAGCAGCCAGGGCTGCGCATTAATCGCCGTCTGACCTTCCAACATCGACGCACCCCAACTGGTGATGAAGAAATCATTCGGGTTGGTGGACGGGATCAAACCCAGACCCAGGTAACCCAAAATGGCTTCGGTGATAATGTAGCCCGGGATGGATATGGCCGTTAAGATAATGACCGGGCTGAGCGCATTTGGCAGAATATGGCGGTACATGATTCGCGTGTCGGTGGCGCCCATGCAGCGCGCCGCTTCGATAAATTCTTTTTCTTTCAAAGAAAGGGTTTGCCCGCGCACAATTCTGGCAAAACTGACCCAGCCAACCACCGCCAGGGCGCTGAACAACAGGAATAACCCATTCAGCAATTGACCAATGTATGTCTGCCGCAACGTAACCATGACGATAATAAAGAACAGCAGGTCCGGGAAGGCGTAAAACACATCGGTTAATCGCATCAGTAGGTTATCTATTCGACCGCCGCGGTAACCGGCGAACAATCCGACAATCGTTCCGATTATAATAACGATGAAGGTTGGTAAAAATCCGACCGTCATGGACACGCGCGCGCCGTACAGCGTACGGCTGAGAACGTCACGTCCGAGGGTATCGGTGCCAAAGAAAAAGGCGGGGTCGCTGGCTTTGCCGTTCGAACCAACTTCGATCCAGGTGGGCGGCAAAAAACCTTTTCCGTCATTGATTTGAAGCGGGTTGTGCGGAGCGAGGACGCTGGCAAATAAGGCCAACAGCGTAAAAGCAACAATCACAACCATTCCTACAACAGAGGCTCTATTTTTTATCAATCGCGACCAGGCGTCCATCCACAGACTGCGCGGTTTGACAGACATATTGGTCAAATCGGCAATGTGCGCCTGTGTCTGACCGGTCGAGGGGTGTGAAACTTGGATTGTCATTCGGATACCTATTAATCCAGCCGAATCCGTGGGTCCAGGAAGACATAGACGACATCAACGCTGACGTTAGCAAGCGCTACCAGAACCGCATAGATCAATGTGGTGCCCATGATCATGGAGTAGTCACGCTGGCCAATGGCGGTAACGTAAGCACGTCCCATTCCTGGGAAACCAAACATGGTTTCGATAATAAATGAACCGGTTACCAAACCAGCCAGAGCCGGGCCAAGGATGGTAACGACGGGAATTAGCGAGTTTTTAATCATATGGCGGATGATAACCACACGTTCAGACAGGCCTTTCGACCGGGCCGTGCGGATATAATCCTGACGCATGGTCTCCAGCATGGAGGCGCGTGTCAGTCGGGCTGTGCGCGCCATGGTACCAAACCCTAAAATCACGGCTGGCAAGACCCACACGCTTATCTCATCCCAACTTCGTGGAACGATACTGACCATATGCAGCGTGGAAGCGAAAATAATGATCAAGAAGATCGCCATCACAAAATTTGGCACCGAGATGCCAATCGTGACGATAAAGAGGCTGACATAGTCAACCATCGTGTTTTGCTTGAGGGCCGAAATTACCCCTGCCGGAATGCCAATGATAATCGCAAACAACAAAGAATAAATGCCCAACCGCATGGAATAACCGAAGCGGCTGTAAATAACACTCTTTTCTTCAGGCGGCATGAACAAAATTTGCTGGATAGTCAAACCGCGTTGGCGGTAAGATGGACCCAGGTCACCGCAAATCAGGCCGCAGTCAAATTTTCCTTCACTATCGACGTCGCCAACCAGGTAAGCTGTAAACTGCCGCCAGAGCGGTTTATCCAGCCCGTAATATGTATTAAGCATCTTCTGTGTTGCCGGGTCCACCTGACGCGCGCTTAAATCCCGGTCCCAGGGGCCACCCGGAGCCGCGTGCATCAGGACGAATGTGATGGTTGAGACAACCAGAATCACCGGGATGAGCCATAACATACGGCGCAGCAGAAATTTACCCATAGAACGTGGTTCCTAATTTCTAGATTTTCTGCAGGTCTTTTCCTGCGGGATTCTGGCCGGTTCCACCCGTTGCCAGGCAGAACCGGCCAATTGACCAACTTGATTTAGCGATGCCTTCCGTAAAGATTACGGGAGCATCGAGGTATCGATGGTGATGGACAGCGGGGCTACGTCGCCGGGCCAACCAGCATCCTGCGGGGTCTGGACGATGCCCTTGACCCACGGTTTCACCAGGTAGGAGTTGACGTTGTTCCACATGAAGGCCACCGGGGCGCCGTCAGTCAGCATCGTCTGAGCTTCAGCATACAGGGGCATACGGGCTGCGGGATCAACGGTCGAGTCAGCTTCGACTAACTTGGCATCCAGGTCAGGATTAGAGTAGCCAATGCGCTCGCCAAAGGCGCCGGTCTTCCAGTATACGGAGAGCCAGTTCTGGGGATCGGGGTAGTCTGCGCACCAACCGAGGATGAACAACTGCGGGGCAGTGTTGACGTCTTTGGTCAGAGCGGTGTAGGTGGTGGATTCAACCGGGTTGAGGCTGATATCCACGCCCAGGACTTCCTTCCACTTGGCAACCAGCCACTCATGGCGGACGCGGTTGCGCGGAGTGTCGGAGAAGGTGTCAACCATTTCGACCACAGCGCCAGTCGGGTCGAGCAACTGGCCGTTGTTGACGGTGTAACCAGATTCGGCCAGGGCAGCCTGCGCGGCGGCAGGATCGAAGCCCCAGCGGTTTTCTTCCGCGTCATAGCCCGGGAAGCCCTTGGGGATCCAGGTCAGGGTGGGGGCGCCTAAGCCCTTGAGGACATCGGCAACCCAAGTTTCGCGATCGAGCGCCATAGCAAAGGCTTCGCGCACCTTCTGATTGGTGAAGGGTTCCTTGAGTTGGTGGAACATGACAGCGAAGGTGCAGGAGCCGGGGTAAATGTTAGCTTCTGCATTCAGGGTGGCATCGTTCTGGACAGTGGCCAGGTCTTCAGCGGCCAGCGGAACGATATCGAACTCATCGTTCTTGTAGGCTTCGAAGGAAACTGCCGAGTCGGTGATGTAGCGGAACTCAAGGTTGTAGGTGGCTACGCCGCCCCAATAATTGGGGTTCGGCTCGAAGTAACCGCGCACATAGGGTTCCAGCGATTTGACAACGAAGGGGCCGTTACCAACATGGAACTTGGAGGAAGTCCACCAGATGTCTCCGCCTTCAGCAATGTTTTCTTCCTTAGCGGGGAAAGTCACCCACAGGGACATGACAGTGTGGAAATAGGGAGCGGACTGGGCAAGACCGATCTTCAGAACGCGGCAGTCAGCCTGTTCGTAATCGGTGCAGGCGTTGCCGGCCATGTCCAAAGCCTGGACCTTCAAACCAGCTTTGAGTTCGGCAAGCTGTTCTTCGGTGGGTTCTTCGGCATAGCGCCATTCTTTCGCGCCGGCGATGTCATCGGTAATGGCAGCGTACTCACCGGCGGTGGCGGGATCGACGTTGCGGAAAATCGAGTACTCGAAGCGCTTGGCGTTCAGCAGGGAGCCGTCCGAATATTTGAGGCCATCACGCAGGGTGAAGGTCAGTTCGGTGGCATCGGCATTATATTCCCAGGACTCGGCGGCACCGGGGACGGTGTTGAGCTCAGCATCCAGGGTGGTCAAACCTTCGTACATCATCTTCAGGTGAGCAATTTCGTTCACGAAGGATGACTTCTGCGGGTCAATGATATCAGGCCAGGAGCCCAGGTTGACGCGCAGGGTCGGCGTTTCAGCAGGCTCCGCAGCCGGGGTTGCAGTCACGACGACGGTCTGGCCTTCTTTCTCGACGACAACAGTCTCCACGACTTTCTCGGGAGTGACCGCTGCAGGCTGGCATGCTGCGAGAACGAAGCTGGCCAAGATCAGGAACGACACGAACACAAACAATTTGGATCGCATGTGATTCTCCTCCTTACAGGATAAATGGGAAACAAACATTGGTCGAAACCAGTCTGGTTTCTTTGACATAAGAGCTTCAATTGCTTACCCAGTTACCACCTCCTCTCGAAGAATTCCACACCGCTAATATTCGCTGATTAAACCATGTGACAGGCTACCCAGTGACCCGGAGTAACCTCGCGGAATTCGGGTTTCTTCTGTTTGCAAATCTCAGCCGCGATCGGGCAGCGCGTTCGGAAACGGCAGCCGGACGGCGGGTTGACCGGGGAAGGAACATCACCGGTCAGGATGATGCGCTTGCGGTTGGCCTCAATGGCCGGGTCCGGGATAGGCACGGCCGAGAGCAGCGCCTGCGTGTAGGGGTGCAACGCATGGCTATACAACTCATCACGCGTGGTTAATTCGACGATAATGCCAAGGTACATCACCGCGACGCGGTCGCTGATGTGGCGCACCATCGACAGGTCGTGGGCAATGAATAAGTAAGTCAGTCCTAATTTGGCCTGCAAATCTTCCAGCAGGTTAACCACCTGGGCCTGAATGGATACATCCAGCGCGGAAATGGGCTCGTCGCACACGATCAATGCGGGCTCCAGCGCCAGGGCGCGGGCAATCCCGATACGCTGCCGCTGCCCGCCGGAAAATTCGTGCGGATAACGGCTGGTGTACGCCGGATTGAGACCGACCAGCTTGAGCAGCCGTTCTGCGTGTCCCTGGGTGTCCTTCTGCGTAGTCATGTCGTGAATCAGCATCGGCTCGGTAATAATCTGGCCGACCGTCATGCGCGGATTCAGGCTGGCGTAGGGGTCCTGGAAAATCATCTGCATGCGGCGACGCGTCTTGCGCAAAGTCTCGCCCTTCAGCTTGACCAGATCCTTGCCTTCATAAAAAACACTGCCCGAGGTCGGCCGGTGCAACTGTAAAATCGCGCGGCCGGTTGTGGATTTTCCGCAACCCGATTCCCCCACCAGACCAAGCGTTTCGCCCTTTACGATATCAAAGCTGACGCCATCCACGGCGTGAACGGCGCCGACCTGCTTTTGGATCAGCACACCCTTCATGATCGGGAAGTGCTTGACCAGATCAACAACATTAAGCAAAACCTCATTGGCTGCCATTAACGTTCTCTCCCGGTCTCAGGATTGACCCAGCAAGCTGCAGTGTGATCCGGAGAGATCTGCATCAGCGGCGGATTCTCTTTCCAACAGCGCTCAACCACATACTTGCAGCGTGGCGCAAATGGGCAGAAATTGGGTTTTTCCAGCAGCACGGGCGGCAGCCCATCAATTGAAACCAACCGCCGCTGGCCCGATTCGTCCATGCGCGGCAGGCTGCCTAGCAAACCAAGAGTATATGGATGGCTGGGGTGAGCGTAAACGTCCCGAATAGGAGCTGTTTCGATAATATAACCGCCGTACATCACCGCCAGGCGGTCAGCCAGGCCGGCAATGACCCCCAGGTCATGCGTGATCCAGATGATCGCCATGCCAAGGTCATCGCGAATGCGCTTGGCCAATTCCACAATCTGGGCTTGAATGGTGACGTCCAGCGCAGTAGTTGGCTCATCGGCAATCAGGACTTGCGGCGTGCAAACCAGGGCCATGGCAATCATGACGCGCTGGCGCATACCGCCGGAGAACTGGTGAGGATAATCATTCAGGCGGTCGCGCGGGTTCGGAATGCCCACTTTGGTGAGCATTTCCACCACACGGTCATCGGCCTGCTTGCGGTTCATTCCCATATGAACCTCGAGCGGCTCCGAAACCTGGCGGCCAATCGTCAACACAGGGTTGAACGAGGTCATCGGATCCTGGAAAACCATGCTGATTTGCGATCCGCGAATATGGCGAATCTCGTCATCGCTCATTTTCAACAAGTCTTTGCCCTGAAACAGAGCCTTACCAGCACTCACTTTGCCTGGGGGCGATGGAATCAGGCGCAGCATGGACATAACAGTCACGCTTTTGCCGCATCCACTCTCACCAACAATTCCGAGGGTCTCGCCCTCTTTTAACCCGAAAGAGACGCCATTAACTGCATGGACGATCCCTTCCCTGGTACGGAATTGGGTTTCCAGGCCTTGCACACTTAATAGTTCTGACATGCAATTGACCTCTGAGTTGTTCGGATGGCTGCTTTACAGCGGGAGGGGGATAACGCGAATTTTACCTATTTGCGATTAAACCTGAAGTTTATTCTACCTGAATACCCTGGGGATGTCAAACAAAGGGTTGAGATTGTCAGGTAAATACTGGACAAATATTATAATATGCGGATGGAAATCGACCCGATAATTACTGCCCTAAAACAGCAAAACCTTCAATATGCTTTCTATTTTAAGCGCCCGGGGCAGCCTGCCGTGCTGGAAAGTAACTGCGACCGGTTTCCCTCCGCCTCCATCATTAAGATCCCCTTGCTGTTGACCTGGGTGCATCTGGAACGCCAAGGGCAATTGGACCGCGGTGAAATTTGCAACCTGGATGCGGAGCCGCAGGTGCGCGGCGCCGGTTTTGCATACCAAATGGCTGCGCGTAAGCTGCCTTACCATGATGTGCTGCTTATGATGATGGCGCTCTCGGACAACTTGTGCACCAACCTGGTCATCCGCCGTATCGGGTTGGAGCGTGTGCAGCAGGCGTTTCGCGAAGCGCTTGGCCTGCGCGGCACGGAGCTACAGCGCAAATTGATGGATTTTAAGGCACGTGACCGCGGGTTGGATAACTGGGTCAGCGCTAAGGACGCAGTGCATTTTTTCGACCTGTTCGACCAGCTCGCGTCAGAGGAAAAAGCCTGGGTGGAACCACTGCTGCTGGTGAATACCGATGATTTATTGCTTAAGCGCAATATCCCGCGCGACCGGTTGGATTTCTACCATAAGACCGGCTCGATCACGGGCGTGTTTCACGACTGGGGTTACACCCGCAATTGCCGGATTTTTCTGTTCACCAACCAGGTAAAGGATGTCCGAGCGGCGTATGAGGTGTTTGGTCGGGCCGGGGAGTTGTTGGGTTCGTAGGTTGGATTGAATTTTGTAGGTCGGTTTGCCCACACCCACAGGGTGCCCTGTGGGCAGGGCACTCTGCGAGTGAGGGGCTATGATTGTCTTATCTGGAAATCACCTATGTGCTCCCGAAACCCGACACACCATGTCTGTGGGCAATCCTACCTACGATAGCCTTTATAATATTTTCATGAAATATCGACGAGTTTATGTCCCGGGTGGCACATATTTTTTTACTCTGATGACCTATAATCGAAAACCGATATTTTCAGATCTGGAAGCGGTCGAAACTCTTCGCATGGCGTTCAAATATATAATGCCTCATTTTCCATATTCAATTGTGGCTACTGTGATTATGCCCGACCATATTCATGCGGTTTGGACGCTGCCGGAAAACGACTCGGATTTCTCAACACGCTGGCGGTTAATCAAAAGTTGTTTCACTCGAAATTGGACAAATCGCGATAAAGACGTGCTTGTTTGGCAGCATCGCTTTTGGGAACACCTCATCCGCGATGAAAAGGATTTAGAAAGGCATGTTGAATATATTCATTTCAACCCGGTAAAGCACGGGCTGGTAAATTCGCCCTCCGATTGGCCATATTCCAGCTTTTCCAGGTTTGTGAAGGAAGGGCTTTACACTGCAAATTGGGGTGATGGTGAAAATATATGGGATGGTGTAAAGTTGATGGAATGAACGGTCTTTGTAGGTTGGTTTGCCCACACCCACAGGGCACCCTGTGGGCAGGGCACACAGGGCTTGAGGGGGATTGTACGGCGATTGTGCAAAATTGCTTGTGTGACCCCTCAAACCAACATCGTGTGGGCTGACCGGACGTTGGATTTCGGGCGATCCATGCATGTGATCAACCGGGGTAATTTGTCCGCCCTCACTCGCAGAGTGCCCTGTGGGCAATCCAACCTACGACTATGTTGCAGCCCGAAATCCGAAAATTTGGTTGCATTATTTGATTATTGTTGGGTTTCGCGGCTGCAAACCGGTTTCACCAATGAGCGTTTCCCGCCGCCGCTCAACCCAACCTACGAATTTCTAATCGTTATCTACTTCCTTCGATTGTATTTCACGTACATGGAGGCGCCGGCGATGCCAAAAAACGTTCCGACCAGCCCGATCACATACGAAAAAAAGTTCAAAAACAGAGTCGACTCAAGCACTTTTACTACCATCAACAGCGGTAGAACCATCCCCGCCAGGACGAAAATAGCACCAATCACCAACATGCGGATGGGGGTAAAAAAGCTCATTCGTACAACCAGCAGGAGGTCAATTGACCGGGTACCGGCTCAACTTCAGGCGGTACCTTGACTTCGCACAGGCCCTTAATGATTTTCGGGCAGCGCGGGTGGAAGCGGCAGCCAGACGGCGGGTTCACTAAACTGGGCGGCTCACCCGGCGGCACTTCCTTCATCACCGTCGCGTTATGGGCATCCGGATCGGAGGTACCCTGCAGCAGCGCGTACGTGTACGGGTGCAGCGGATTATTGACCAGCAAATCCACCTGCCCCTTCTCGATCACCTGCCCGGCGTACATCACGAAGATGCGCTCCGAGAAATAGCGCACGGTGGACAGGTCGTGTGTGACGTAAATTACCGCCAGGTTGTGTTTTTCCTGCAAGCCGCGCAGCAGTTTTAGGATTTCAACGCGAACCGACGCGTCCAACATCGAAACGGGTTCATCCGCCACCAGCAGCTTGGGATTCAGGATCATGGCGCGCGCAATAACGATGCGCTGCTGTTGGCCACCGGAGAGCTGGTGGGGGAATTTTGGTAAGAACTCATTGACCGGAGTCATCTTGACTTCTTCCAACACCTTGCTGATGCGTTCCAGCCGTTCTTCCTTATCTTTCACGCCGTTGATGGTCAACGGTTCTTCCAGTATGCGTTGAACGGTCATAAACGGCGGCAGGGCGCCGTACGGATCTTGTTGAACAAATCCAACCTCAGACCGGTAAGCCTTTAAATCAGCGCCTTTTAGCGTGCTGAGGTCTTTCCCATCAAAAATGACATGTCCGGCGGTGGGCTTATACAGCGCCAGGATGGTCTTCATCAGACTGGTTTTGCCGCAACCGCTCTCGCCCACAATCGCGATCGATGCGCCGTGCTTCAACTCAAAGCTGACCCCGTCAACGGCGCGAACATAACCGGCATGGCCAAAGCCAAATTTGCGCAGCTCAAAATGAACGCGTAAATCCTGGACGGACAATAGCGCGCCGGTGCTGTTCTTCTTGTTGTTGTCAGCCACAACCAACTGTTCCTGAATTTTGTCTTGTTCAATCGTCATTATTCACCCCGCCCTACACATACAACCAGCATTTGACTAAATTGCCATCCAACTGAACCACAGGCGGTTCTTCAACGCAGCGTGCAAAGCGCTTCGGGCAGCGGGCGGCAAACCGGCAGCCAGTCGGCGGATTGATCAAACTGGGCGGCTGGCCGGTGATAAATTCAGGAATCGCATTGCCGCGCAGCTTGGGCACGCTGGCCATTAGTTTGGCTGAGTATGGGTGATGCGGTTGGCTGAAGAAAGTCTTGGCATCGCTCACCTCTACAATTTGCCCGGCATACATGACCGCTGCCCGATCGGCCAGTTCGCTGGAGGTGGCAATATCATGGGTGATCAGGATAAAGCTGGTAGCCATTTGCTGCTTGATGCGTTTGAGCAAGTTGAAAATATTTGCCTGGGTCAACACATCCAACGCCGAAGTCGGCTCATCCAAAATGATCAGGTCAGGAGTGGTGACCAATGACATCGCCAGGGCAACCCGCTGGCGCATCCCGCCGCTCAGCTCAAAGGCATAACGGTTGATAAAGTCCGCCGGCACGCCAACGTGCTGAAACATTTTTTGCGCCTGGGCAAGCGCCTCTTCCTTTTTGACGCCAAAGTGAACCATCATCGGTTCAGCCACCTGCTCGCCAACTTTGAGCACTGGGTTGAGCGCGTTCATAGCTGCCTGGGGTACCATGGCTATCTTGATCCAGCGGATTTGCTGACGGTACTCTTCCTCCGTCAGGCTCATCAACTCTTTGCCATTTAGGTAGACCTTGCCGGAATATTCCTGAACGTTACGCGGTAGCAAACGCAGAATGGCTTTAGCCAGTGAGCTTTTCCCGCAGCCCGACTCGCCAACTACTACGATGGCTTCGTTGGAATTCAGGGTGAAGTCCACCCCGTCCACGGCCTGTACGGTGCCGCGACTTGTTTTGAAATACAGTTTTAAATTTTCCAGCTGCAACAATGTTGTGTCCGCCATGTTGCTAGATACCTCTCAGTCTTGGATTGAAGATGCGGTCGAGCGCAAAACCCAACATCGCGAAACCCAGACCAGTGACCATGAGCAGCACAGCGGGTTCCAAAATCCAGTAATAATAACCTTTATACAAAGCTCCGTTGGATTGGGCGTCATTGATCACCTTACCCCAGGTCGGCAGCACCGGGTCGCCCAGTCCAAGAAGAGCCAGTGACGCTTCCAGGAAAACGTAGGCTGGCACAGCCGAAACCAGCGTGGGGATGAGCAGCGGGATCATGCGCGGGATCAGGTAGAAGAATATGATGCGGAAATTGCTGGCGCCGTATGCCTTGGCAGCTTCAATGTACGTCGATTCCTTCACTTGCAGGAATACGGCGCGGTACGATTTGACCGCACCCGTGAAAATACTGAGCAAAATGGTAACGCCCAGAATGGTCCAGATACTGGTGGAATAGAAAGTGCCCACCATGATCAAAACCGCCAGGAAGGGCAGTACCAGGTTAACCTCGGTGATGCGCTGGATGAGTTCGTCCAGCCAGCCGCCAAACCAGGCGCCAATGGCAGCAATCGCCATCGAAAGGATCGAGGTCGCCAGCGCAGCCAGCAAGCCGAAGGCCAAAGCAATCGGGGCGCCCCACAGCAGGGCCACCATCAGGTCGCGCCGCGCGTGATCGGTGCCTGCCAGGCCGTAGGATTGGCCGTGGAAGACAAATTCTACATTGATGTCCGAGTCAGCCTCGAAGGTTTGTCCATTAACAACCAACTTGTAGCTGCCTTTTTGTGGTACCGGTGGGTCGGTCTCGGGAACCGAGAATAGCCCGAGCATTGGGTCGTCGTTGCGCTTTTCGCGCACCAGCCGCTTGATCAGCTTTTCATCCTGCGAGAAGCGAAAGGTTTGCCTGGCGCTGATGCCCAGGTCACCGATGCGTATTTCTTCGCCATCCGGAGTGATCAAATAGATGGAAACGAAGGGATTTTTACTCTGGTAAGTAGAGGTGAAGTACAGCATCAACTCCTGTGGATACACATCGTAATTGAAATCGAAGGCGTATTCGAAATCAATGGCTGCTGTATCCGGGCTGCTCGGCGTAACGGTTTTGGTAAAGCCCTCTTCCCCGCCTTTTATAGCAAATGATTCAGGTAACTTGGTTTTCCTAAAAGTGTTAAACCAAGCGGGTGGGACGTTCTTAGGGTTCATATACCAGACGTCTTCGCCGCCGCGCCACAGGCGAACAGCCTCGGAATAAGGTATCTTAATTACAGCAAAGATTGCCAGGGCTACCAGCAGGAATATTATAAAAAGACCAAAAACCGCTGAAGGGTAGCGAGAAATCTCGGCGAAATTTTTTTTCAAGTTTTTCATGGCTATTTTCCACCGCCCACTTTTACGCGCGGGTCAACCAGAACATAGACAAAATCGAGGAGAAATACGGTAATAGCGAGCAGGTACGCGTAGATGATGGTCGACCCAACAATCACGGGCGTATCGAAGAACCCGATCGCCCGGAACAGCGTTCGACCAAGGCCAGGCCACAGGAAGACTGTTTCAGTAATAATAGCGCCGGTCCACAGGCCGATGACCAATAGCGCAAAATTGGTGATGATGGTCGGCAAGGTCGGCCGGAGGATGTAACGCCGCTCGATATCCCGCGACGGCAGCCCTTTGGCTTTGGCCATATCCACGTAATCTTCGCTGGAGTAAATCAAGAAGAAAGTTCGCCAGTTATAGATGCTAAGAAATAACGAACTAATAATCAGTGAGCTTGCTGGAAGGATCAAATGCTTCAACACATTCAAAATATAGTCAAACTTATTGTCGGGCACGGGTGCATCCACCATGCCGCCAAACGGTAAAATCTTAAACACGGCAGCAAAAAGCAGGATAAAGAAGATGCCGTAAAACCACGATGGCGCCGCGGATGTAGGCGAAAGGGTAATCACCATCTTATCCCAAAAACTACCATACGCACGGGATAGAGTCAGCGCGATAAAAACACTGAAAAAAAACAAAAATAACTGAGATGTGCCCATTAACAGCAAAGTTGCTGGCAGGCGCTCGAGGATGATATTGCGCACCGTGCGCGAGCCATTATCGCTGACCATATTCTGCGCCCGACCGAGTTCCAACTGCAGCGCATCCGTAAGGTAGCGAAATGAACGGATCGCAAACGGTGTGTTCAGACCCAGCCGTTTTTCTTCCAAGGCGATCAATTCATCGGCCATTTGGCGGCGGGTCTCCGCTGAAATATTCTGGTTGGCGGTCGAGGCTGCCACGCGCTGGTTCACCCGTTCACGAATGTCGTTGCGCATGATGGTGTCGACGTATCCACCCATGTTGGCGATGAGGATGGTGGTATAAACCCCGATCACCACGGTAAAGAACAACGTAATCGCCCGGATACCCATAAAACGGGCCACCCTGGTAAACGCTGAGGTCGATTTCTTCTTTTGTACACCGAGGACGCCGGCTTGAGTATCCTGTGTCATTTTATGTCCTCAAAATTAGGATAGATAGGGGCAAGTGAGACACTTGCCCCTATCGTTATGCTAAAAACAAACGAACTGGTTCCGCCTTACGGAGCCGTTACGAACTCGACGGACGTGAAGGTCGGTTGGGAGACGGTGAACGGAACAACCGCGACCTCGAGCTTATTGGAACCAGCTTCGAGAGCGGCGGTGGTTGCAGCATCCAGAACGACGCTGTACAGGCCGTCTTCAACAGCAACGGCTTCGGCAACCTTCACGATCTCGTTCTGCGCGTTGTAGAGCAAGAACTTGACCTGCTTGATTTCGGCAGCCGCATAGGGCTCGCCATTGAAGGTTACGAACACGTCGAATGTGACTTCTTCACCAATCTTCACCTGACCAGGGCCATCCAGTTCAACCGTAGCCAGCTTGGGCTCGCCAAAGTTTGCCCAGCGGTCTGCCAGATCAGGATAGTCAGCAAAGTGCTTGAGGGTCAGGGTCTTTTCGGTCAGGAAAGCCTGGTCTACAAAGTACGGGCCAGTGCCAACCATGAAGTTGTTGTGCTCACCGTACCAGGCCTTGAGGGCCTCGTAGCGAGCGACAGCTTCATCGGCCGTCAGGTATGCGCTCATTGTAGGAGCGTAGGGGATGGTTTTGTCAGCGATGGCCTGATCCAGGTATTTGGCCAGGATCTCGAGGCTCGGACCGCCAATGAAGCTGGTCTGTTCGATCTCTTTTTCCAGGGCTTTGTCTACCGAGTAGGCCAGTTCACCACCGGCTTCCGCAGCGTTGGCGACGGCCATCGTGTCCCAGGAACCTTCAGCGAAGGTGTAGGTCGGGAACATGAGCGGGATGTTCAGTTCGGCATCCAGTGTGTAGGTGTCGGAGTAGTATTCGATCACCAGCGGCTGGGTGGAGACGATCTTGAAGCCGCGGAAGTTTTCCTGGAAGGGCAGGAAGCCAGGCTCGGCCTGCGCGTCGTAGATGGCGCTTTCAGTCTTGGCGCGGTCAAAGGTCATGATCATGCCAAAGACGAAGTCCGCGACGGACAGATTGGCGCCATCATGCCATTTTACGGTTTCGAACATGTCCGCCGGGTAAGTGAGGGTGGTCTTGCGCAGGGCAGTCAGACCTTCGGGGTTCTTCTCGCCGACGGTCACGAAGACCTGGTTGGCGGCATCCCAGTCGATCCAGGCATCTGCCGGAACCGTGATTTCGGGGGCGAACTCGAGGGTGACCCAATCAAGAGTCTTACCAACGGGCAGACCTTCCTTCACAACGACGTCAGCTTTTTCGATGCGCAGCGGCCAAACCAGGCCGGTGTAGGGATCGTACATGATGTCGCCGCTCTGGGTGGCGCGGATGGCGCCCTGGTCAAATGCCCAGTTGGAGCCAGCGATCGGGTTCCAGGGTTCTCCGAACAGGTCCTGGGTGGCCCAGCGAACCGTGCCGCCTTCCTGGTCGGCAAAGCGCAGGGTGTAGGGGTAAATCTGAGCGCCTTCGATACCGGCGGCCAGGTCAGAGGTGGCTACCATACCGTTGACATAGGGGATATATCCCTTGCCATCGATCAGGAAGACCTGCAGCGAGTCCTGGAGCGAGAGCTCGAGGGCGCGGGCCATCATGTCGTGCCGTTCTTCAACGGTCGCGAAGTCGGCGGTGGCCAGGCGGTCGCCGAGGTCTTTGAACTCAGGATCAGAGACGTTGTCGAGGAAGGCAGGGATACCCTGAGCGCTGGAGTCCAGGTACATTTCCTGGAAGATGTTGCTCTGGTCGCGGTCGAGAACGGTGGCGGACCAGGCAGCGGTGTAGAGGTGCCATTGACCTTCGACGGGATCAGAACCAATCCAGATCGGGGAGGCTTCTGAGCCCTTCTTCATCTGGCGGTCAACGGTGAAGCCAAGGGCTTCGAACTGGGCGGCAGTGTACTCGCCGATGGGGATGCGGGTGCCGTCGGAGTCGTTGCGGATGATGTAGACCAGGGTGACGGGGGCATCTTTGTACATCCACTTGCCGTCAACCAGGGTGGCGCCCATGCCTTCCATTTCAGCGGTGATGACTTCTTTGGCTTTGTCGAAGTTGTAGGCGTAGTAGGATTCGAGCTTGCGGGCGACATCCGCCAGGTCCGCGTAATCAGGGAACTGGGTGGTGATGGCGAAGAATTTGGCCAGACCGCCGCCAGCATAGACTTCCTGGTTGATGTAATCGCGATCGAACAGCCAGTTTGTCGCCTCGCGGATCTTGCGATTGGAGAACGGATTCAAACGACCGTCGGTGAATTCCGGGCCTACCGGGTTGTACAGGATGTCATAGTACAAGCCGCTGGAGGTCGAGTAGCTCACGCCGGCATCTTTGATCGCAGGCAAGTCCTTGGAGGACAGGCCGTTAGCATAGATGTCAATGGCGCCAGCTCCGATCTGGGTCAGGGCGGAATCGGAAGCGACCACCGAGAACACGATCTCATCCAACCAACCGCCTTTGCGGGTGGTTTGGACTACTTCGGGGGTTGGAACTTCGGTGGGGACGACTTCGGCAGCCGTCGGTTCAACAGCCGCTGTCGGTTCGACAACGGGGGCTTCTGTTGGGGTCGTCTGAGCAGGTTGGCAAGCTGCCAATACCATACTGGCAACAATCAGAAGCGCAAATGCGAACGTAAAACTCTTCTTAAACATTCAAACTCCTCCTCGTACAAATAGTCGGGTTAAAAGGTGACATCGACTTCGGCATCATAATTGATTGTAGTAAAAACCACCTCCTTCCAAAGAATAAGCCAATTTAAAAATAACAATTAATTTGGCTGTAAATAACGGTCGATCATAGGTAAAGTTTACCAGATATATTACAATTTATTGGGCACCACCATGCTTTCGCGACCTTTTTTGTCACATATAACCTGGTTTGCTATAGCTCTGGAAACGCCTTATCTCCCGTTAAGTTCTCCTTTGACTGCAGGTAACGCCTGACACCTGGCCTGCTTGTGTTTGCCCCGGGTGTTTCAGCGTATTTTCCAGGGCACAAAAGAATGACGGATATACAAAAACGGCTGGATTCAGGATTTCAGGTCCGAATACCCAGCCCATTTACCGTAACCCACTTCATTATAACCAATAACGAATTTAGAGATTCTGTAGCAATCTTGAACTGGAGTAAGAACCTCTTCTGTTGAATGTTCACTTTTCCTTGGCATGCCGTGATCAGCCAGTCAAGCCTAGCTAAGTTTTGGATCCCTGAAGATAAAACACCGCATAGCTGATTATCTGGCAGAATTATTATAAATATATTCCTTGCATCTGTCAAACGTAGCCACAGATAGTTGTATAGTCAGCGCACCCAAAACCTATCGGGTGCGTTGTTCCTGAGCGAACGAGAATGCCAATCGATCACGGAGGCAGGAGCGATGCACCTGCTCTTAGGTAGCCAAATGCAACCAAAACCTATCGGGTGCGTTGCTCCTGGGTTTACAACAACACCAAACTACCCCGGATTAAGGAGCGATGCACCTGCTCTTAGGACGGCCAAATGCAGCCTAATTCAGGTGCAAGGCACTTCAAAAGTGCCTCGCACTCGCAACTATCGGGAGAGGGATTAAAAGCATGGCACGTGCCACACCTTACCCCAAATACGTGACCCCGCCGGCAAAGCTTTCGCGCAGACCCTGCACCGCCTGAATATTATCCGGGTACACCCCGTTGCGTGAACGGGACGAATGGATGATGTCCCAGCCGCCCAGGCTGATGCCCACATGGGTGATCGCGCGGTGGTCGCTGCCTTCGCCAAAGAACACCAGGTCGCCGGGTTGCAACTGCGGCTGCTCGACCGGTTTGCCGTCCGCCATCTGCATGTCGGCGTCCCGGCGCAGGGTGATGCCCGACCAGCGGTGTACCAGTTGGGCAAACCCCGAGCAGTCGATGCCCAACGCAGACGAACCGCCCCATAAATACGGCACGCCGACCATGCGAACCGCATCTGCGATCATTTGTGCGCGCCGCTGCGCGGTAGTAACCGGTATATTCTGCAGATTGCGCAGGTCGTCTGCTCGCATCCATCCCTTGCGGTTGGCTTGAATGTTTGCCCACTCCCCCTGCAAGCCAAGCAAATGCACGAACGTTCCGCCCAACACGCGGGTAATTTTTTCCGCATCTGATTGCGGCTCAACCGCCATCAGGCTTACCGGAGCCGTCACCAGGTGGGTGGCCGGCGGCTGCCAATCGGCGGTCAGATAGGGGAGGTAAGCCCAACCCAGATAGCCGTCCGCGCAGCGCACATAGGCCCATTTTTCCCGCTCTTCCAAAATTTCAAGCTGCGCGCCGTAAAGCATCTGGTTCAACTGCTCGGCCAGCCAGGACGGCTCGCGATGCAAGCTGGTAAGGTTGGTCGCAACAAACCGCAAACGTGGTTCCGCCAGGCGCAGAGTCTGCACCCCTGCGTCGTCCACCGTTAGCGCTGGCAGATGGGTGTGCAGCGCCTGACGCAACGCCTGGCGGTCAGCCTCAGCCAATACCCGCCCACTGAGTGCCACCTGCTTGTCATCGAGGGCAGCGATATGGACATCGAACACATGCTCGCGGCCGTCCGCATTCAGCTTTTTAAGATCAACCAGGATCGCCTGGATTTCATCACGCATGTTTCCTCCTATGATGGCTTCAGCAGGGGCAGTCACAGAGTCCTGGGCTCGTAGGCGTCGGTTTTCGGGGCTGCCATGAAATTGATCAAATCATTCCGTTTCAACGCCACTCAAACCGACCTACGATAAACCCGCCATTTTTTGTGAGTTGATTTGCCCGCAGGGCACTTTGTGCGTGAAGGCGTGCAAATCATTCGGATTTGTCAGATGGGGGCAGTCCGAAAACCAACGTTCGTCGACCAGGCCATCATGCCGACCTGCGTGATATGCCCTTACTCATTTCTTAATTGTACGCCAATCCCGGGACGCTCAGGAATTGAAAGATCCAGCGTGGGAGAATAAGTCACGCCGTCAAACGGATCATTGCTGACCAGCAGCGGGGCGTCCAGGTCCAGCCAATCCGCCAGGCCGGCTAAATGCGCCATGGCGGTAGTGCCAAGCGAGGTCTCCACCATGCACCCCAGCATGACCTGCAACCCCAGTTCGCGCGCCCGTTTGAGCATGCGCAGCCCGGGCGTCAATCCGCCAACCTTCATTAACTTTAGATTGATGCCGCGCACCCCGGCGGCTGCCAGACGCTCTACATCCTGCAGGGTCTGTACCGATTCATCCGCAACCAGCGGCAGGCGGGTGTATTTTTGCACCTCACCCATGGCCTCGATCTGTTCTTTGGGCAGCGGCTGTTCGATCATCTCCAGGTCGTAGCTTTCAAGCGCCTGCACCTGATGGATTGCTTCTTCCAGCGACCAGCCGGCGTTGGCATCCACCCGCAATCGGGCGTCCGGGCGGGCAGCGCGGATGGCTTTCAAGCGGCTTTCGTCGTCATCGCTGCCCAGTTTGACCTTGATGATCGGCATGTGGCGGTTTTCGGCGGCCATGCGCGCCATGGCTGCGGGCGTGTCAATGGCGATGGTGAACGAGGTTGGCATGGGCGCTGGTTTGGGCAAACCGAGTAACTTATAAAGCGGCAGGCCATGCTGACGGCCTATCCGGTCATACAACGCCAGATCCAGGGCGCAGCGCGCCGGCGCGGGTCCCGGCGTGCCGACCCAGGCTTCAATTTCCGCCGGGTTATCGGGCAATTCGCGCCCGGATTCAGCCGCAGCGCGCCAGACGGCTTCCATGGCAGCGTCAGCAACGCCATAATACGGCGGAATGGTGCCTTCGCCCCAGCCCTCATCCCCCGGCAAACGCAGCCAGAAGGCCTGGCGCGTCTCGGAAACGCCGTAGGACAGCCGAAACGGATTGCGTAATTTGAGAACGATCTTTTCCCAGCGCAGACCAGTCGACGACGTCATCATTCCTCCCCAAAGCGCAGGCGCAAATACGATTCATAACGTTCGTGTGACACGGTCCCCCGGTTTACGGCTTCGATCACCGCGCAACCCGGTACATTTTGATGGTTGCAGTCATTATATAAACATTCCTGCACCAGTCCGCGCAGCTCGGGGAAGTATCCGTCCAACTCCTCCGGCTGGATGTCCCACAACGACAACATGCGCATGCCGGGCAGGTCAGCCACGTAACCGCCGGCGTCCAACGGAAATAGCTGGCGAATGACCGTGGTGTGGCGGCCTTTTTCAGTCGCCTGGCTTACTTCACGCACTGCCAGACCCAATTCGGGTTGAACGGCGTTCAGCAGGCTGGATTTACCCACTCCCGAAGGCCCGGCCAATGCCGACAGCTTGCCCACCAGACGTTCGCGCAACTCGTCGATCCCCTGACCGGTACGGGCTGAGGTGAAGATGACCGGGTAACCCAACGGCGGGTAAGTTTCGAACTTTTTGATGACTTCCGGGGTCGCCAGATCGATTTTGTTGGCCACCACCAGCGGAGGAATCCCCTGCTGCTCGGCTACGATTAAAAACCGGTCGAGCATGCGCAGGTGCGGCTCGGGCTGCGCACAGGCGAACACAAACACCGCCTGATCCGGGTTGGCCAGCAACACCTGACGATACACCCCACGCGCAGTGGGGGCAGAACGCACCAGCGCCGTTTGACGCGGGGCGATCTCTTCGATGGAGCCAGTGCCGTCATTTTGGAGTTGAATGCGAACATGATCGCCCAGGGCGATGATATCGCCAGCCGACCGGTGTTTTTTTAGGCGGCCGCGTAACTGACAGACAACAGTACCCTGTTCGGTCTGCACGCTATAAAAACCGGAGAGCAGCCGGGTAATCCAACCCCAGACCATTTTTTCATCCATGCGAAGGCGTTCCTGTAGCGATCAATTAAGGTTGGGGCGTTTCCTGGGCGGTCTCATCAAATTCCGATGTCGGCGTGCGGGTAACGTAGAAACTCGATTCCCACGGGTAAAGCCGCGACGGCTTGCCGAAGAAATAGGCTTCCACCACCCGGCGGAAGATGGGCGCCGCCACCTCCGACCCTTCGCCGGCGTTCTCGGCGATCACTGCGATGGCGATATCTGGCAGGTCTTCACGCCCGGCACCGGTGTAACCGGCGAACCAGGCGTGCGAGGTGCCCGTCGAATTGGTGGCGGTGCCGGTCTTGCCGTAAATCGGCACCTGCAGGCCCGCCAGGGCAAAATGGGCGGTGCCGCGGTTATCGGCCACCACGCTGCGCATGGCATCCTGAATAATCTGCAAGTTTTCAACGGAAACCGGCAGCGTACCCTGGGGGTCCACTTTAAAACTGATCAGCGGCTCGCCGTCGGGGGTGGTGACCTTCTCGACAATCTGCGGGCGATACAAGGTGCCGCCATTACCAACGGCTGCGATGAAGCGCGCCACCTGAAGCGGGGTCGCCAGCATGGCGCCCTGACCGATGGCCAGTTGCACCGCGTCATTGTCATTGACCGGCATGGGCATATTGCCTGCCACCTCGTCCAACTGTTCGATGCCGGTAGGCGAACCCAGGCCAAAAGCGCGCGCCATCTTGGATAAGTCTTCGGTATAACCCAGAGTATAGAGTTCCAAGCCGATATGATAGAACCACGGGTTACAGGAGCGCATCAGACCTTCAGGCAGGGTCAATAACCCGCTTGCAGGTTTTTCTTTTTCATAAGTCCAGTCGTACAGGGTTACGCCAGTGAGTTCAGTGAATGTGCTGGTGCAGTTGTACTCCGAAAATTCATTGAAGACCCCGGTCTCCAGGGCGGTCGCCATGGTGATGATTTTGAACACGGAGCCAAGCGGGTAGGCGCTCTGGGTGGCGCGGTTGAGCAGCGGCACGGTATCCTGATTGAAGACATCACCCAGTACCCAACCGCTGTTGAAGTTGTTCGGGTCGAACAGATTAGGGTCGAAAGTCGGGCCGGAAGCCATAGCCAAAATACGGCCAGTATCGCGCTCCAGTACCACAATTGCGCCGCGGAAACCCTCGATGGCGCGCTGCGTTTGTTCCTGAAGATCCTTGTCGAGCGTGCTGTAAACCTCATCAGCAGGTTCAGACTCACGCTGCCCCAGCCGGGTAATCACGCTGCCCTGCTGGTCAACGACGTACAGCGAGGCACCGCGCTGACCGGTAAGATATTCCTCCCCCCAGGACTCCAGGCCAGCCATGCCAACGCGCTCATCCACCCGGTAACCCCGCCGCCGGTACTCATCCATGGTCTCTGGAGAGATGGGTTGGACATAGCCAACCGCATGCGGAGCGGCCTGGTCAAAATAATAGCGTGTGTTGTACGAATTCATCACCAGCCCCTCCAATGACGACAGCACGTCGTAGCGGCGGTTCACCGCCTGGGACGAGACATCCCCCACCGGGATGTACCAGTCGGGCTGGGCAAATTCGTACAGCGAGGCGATATAGTCGGTGTTGAGGTTGGTCAGGTTGGAGAGCTCGACCAGCAGCGCGCTTTCGGTATCCGGATTGATTTGCCCGGGGATGATGCCCAGTGCCACCGCATCCGACTGGGCAGCCAGGGCGCTGCCGTTGGCATCGTAAATGTTGCCGCGCGCCGGCACGGAGATGTCCATGCTCAGGTGGTTGCCGCCGCGCAGCTCGGGCAGGATCATGCCGTCTTCCCACTGCACTTTCCAGGCGTCATCCTGCAGGCTCATATTCATTACTGTTTCACGCACGATATCGCCCACCAGCACGGTATGGTAGGTCATGCGGTAAGCCACCTGCGCCTCGCTCGGATTTTTAATCAACGATTGCAGGATTTCAAAATCCAGCGATTGGAGCGACATGGTGGCGCTGACATCTTTGAGATGGTTGGAGAAATCGCCTTCGATCAGCGCATCTTTCGATAGCAAAGTCAGTTGCGCGTACATGGCGGCGTAGTTGTCCACCTTCCAGGCTTCCAGGAAGGTCCTGGCAGCCGTCTCAGGCTCCGGGACGGTGGTGGTGTTAACGATGGGATCGCGCAAGGTGGGGGTGGCGTGCCCATTCGGGGGATTTTTAGCACCCGGAGTGCAGGCTGCCAGCAGCAGCACCATAAAAATCAAGATTGCTGATCGAAACTTCATTGTTTTATTTCTCCATCTGTCCAGCCTTGCAGCTAGCCAGCTTGCTCGCCCCGCAGCACTGCAGTGGTAATGGGGCAGTCATATTTCAAGTTAGATTGGCATTCAACCGGGACGTCGGTCAACGGCTCGACTCCAAAAAAACGCGCCGTCCGCACCAGGTGGCACAGGGGCAGGCCCATCACGCTGGCATAGCAGCCGGCAAACCCTTCCACCGGGTGAAACTCGGCATTCTGGATGGCATAGGCGCCGGCTTTATCCAACGGATCGCCGGTCGCGACGTAAACCTCGATCTCTTCATCCGTATACGCGCGCATGGGCACTTGCGACACGCACAGATCCGTTTCCAACATCTGGGTAACGGAGTCGTACAGCGCCAGCGCAGTGTAAACCTGATGGGTGCGCCCGCGCAGGCGGACTAGCATCTGACGCGCCTCTTCAGGGGAAGCGGGCTTTCCCAACAAATCATCGCCATCCGCAACGATCGTATCCGCCGCCAGGATGACCTGGGTGCTTTCGGTTTGTTCTGCCACTGCGCGGGCTTTGGCAATCGCCAAACGCTGTACGTAGTCCGCCGGAGGTTCACCCGGCAGGCGCGATTCATCCAGGTCGGCAGGCTGGACGGCAAAGGTCCATCCAGTCCATGAAATCATTTGCTGGCGGCGCGGAGAGTTGGAGGCCAACAGGAATATCGGTTGTGCCATATGGGTCTTATTCTAACGTCCATATGAAAAGCTGGCAAGCCGGGGGACTACACCACGGAGACACGGAGAAAAAAGTTTTGTAGGGAACGCAGTGCGCTCCCGCTTCGACTTGCCAGGTTCCACATAAAGACTCCTCCCCTAAAATCCAAAAAATGGATTTTGGGGGAGGATGGGTGGGGGTCGAACTCACCAGAATTCGCCTCCTTGACTAAGGGATTAAACATGCTATTTTGTCCCATTCTCTCCATTTTCACGACATAATTAACGAGCTCAAACAAATACAAACCTGCAGGACCCATACGAGATAAGGTAATTTATGGCAGAAAGTGACTTTGCTTTGACATTCCACCCAACCGACGCTGAAACCGACTTAACTTCACTCATCACTGCCGCCAGAAAAGATCCGCATGAGTTTGGCGCGCTGTATCAACGCTACGTTACTCCGGTCTTTCGCTACCTATACAATCGGACAGGAAACATCCACGAAGCGGAAGATATCACTGCTCAGACATTCCTAATCGCCTATGAAACCTTTAATCGCTTCCGCGGTGACGGGCACTTTTCTTCCTGGCTATTCGGGATCGCTCGAAACAAGGTCATTGACCATTACCGCCATCGGAAATTTGACGTTTCCATCGATGGCACTGCCAGTGACCAGGTCGATACCGACCCACTGGCCAAGGCAATTCACGCGGAGCAGTCTGCATTGTTGGCAAAGCTGATTCAGACGCTCAACGAGGATGAACAGGAGCTTTTGCGCCTGCGCTTTCTGGCTGAAATGAGCTTTCGCGAAATTGCCCATCTGCTGCAGCGCAATGAAGATGCAGTCAAAAAAACTACCTACCGTTTGCTGGCACGGCTCCAAAGCCAGTTAGAGGACAATCATGAATAAAAATGGATCTTTCGATCAATTTGAAGCGGTTATGCGTAAGGCGTATGCCGTCCCGGAAATTCGCGCCGAATTTGTCAATCGCGTCCAGGCCGAATTGATGCGGCGTGCCGACAGCCAGGCTGTAAAGGTCGCTCGCAAAGGGTTTGTTTTACGCTTTGGGTTGGGTTTTGCTGCTGTGCTGCTGCTGGCCATGTTTTTCGCGAAAGCGCCGGAAGGCCAGGCTTTGGCGGATTCAATCAAACATTTCTTCAAAATTGCCACCGTCACTGAAATTCCTATCACAGAGCCCAACCTGCTGGTGACCCCGACCTTTGCTTCTCCTTTTGCCGTCACGTTGGTGCCCGCGGCTTCAGCCCCAACGGAAGCACCACTCCCGACCCCCGAAGGATTTACCCTGGCTAAAACGCAAGCCTGCCAGACTGAACCGTATGGTTATGCCTGCAAGCTGGCTTGGGCTGAGAAGAAAGTTGGGTATGACATTAAAGAATTTCCAGCTGATCCCACCGATATGCGATTTGAGGGAATTTACATACAGGTTAACAATGATATTCAAATTAATTACGAGCGAGTCGGTGGAGGCGCTTACCTCTATCTCCTTCAAGGGCCGGGTGGTGAATTTACATCTATCGGCGCCGGCGTCCCGGAAGATTCGATCCAGCAGGTATTGGTGGGTGAGTACCCCGGGGAGTATGTGGTTGGCATTTATGCCGCCAAGCCAGGTGAGACTGCTTATAAATGGGATCCAACCGGAAAATACAGCTTGCGCTGGGCAGATGGAGAACGTTGGTATGAAATCAATGCTTACGGGTGCGTTGGAAGAGAGGATTTATGCAGCGCTGAGGGGTTGATCGAGCTGGCCTTGTCGATGGTAGATCAATCGGTTCCTGCTGAAGGTCCTCGCGCAGATCACCTGGTAAGCTTTGCGGAAGCTGAGCAAATCAGCGGTTTGTCCCTTTTGAAACCCGCAATCCTGCCCGAAGGTTTCGTGTTCGATTATGGTACTTATAATGCAGACCTTAAGGAAATTCGATTGAATTACCATCCAATTGGGTATGATCCTGGGGTGGCAGAAATATCACTCTGGCAATCCCTCCAGCAAAATCCTGGCGGGACCTGGGATAGGTTTACCGGCGAGACCGTTGACATTAATGGCCAGCCGGGCAAATATATGTCAAATGACGGCTTTACCCACGCAGTCGTATGGCAATCAGGCGACCTGGAGATCGGAATGCTGATTTCCTCATCTGATTTATGGTACGGCGGGACCTTCACCAAAGAACAGGTGCTGGAAATCGCACGGTCGGTCCAGTAAATTCAATTTCAACACATTCATGTAATGCGGGCGGCGTAACAGCTGCCCGTATGGTTTTCAATGGCAATGAAAACCTTTGGGAAATCCTTTGCAAGGGGAGTGAAAACATTAATCGGGTCTGCACCCTATAAATCGTAGTGAATCAATTCGTTTAGGATGAACAGCATTTACCGTCAGGGTTAGTGATCATGGGTAGATTGATGTGGATCGCTTCGTCCCTCGCGGTGACTTTACTCATTCATGCGTTCCCAGGTTCCAGGCGTAGGGTGCAGTTCGACCAGACATATCTCGCCGTCAATGGGAGCAAAGGATGTGGATCACAAAAGATGTGGGTCGAACGCACCGGTATAGATGGATTAAACATAAATCGGTGCGTTCAAAACCCGAACGCACCCTACCGCTCATTCATACTTTCCTGTGTTCCAGCCTATCTTTTCGCCGGGTCAAAGGATAGTATAAGTAGAGGATCCTTTCGTTGAACCGTACAAAACTGCTTGTCGAAGGCATCGATGTCATGACACATTCCAACCCTTCGGAACCAGTTCCTCATGAACTGGCATCCGATCGACCTGCAATCACTCGTCTGAAACAAGGCAACATAGCCGGATTGGCAGCGCTCGTGCAGAAATATCAGGTTGAAGCTGTTCACACCGCCCTCCTCATCGTCCGCGACCGGGATCAGGCTGAAGATATCGCTCAGGAGGCATTTATTCAGGCTTATCGCAAAATCGATCAGTTTGATGACGGCCGCCCATTCCGACCCTGGTTCCTGCGTATCGTGATCAACGCAGCTCTCAAGTCCGCCTACCGACAGAAACGCTCAGTGCCGCTGGAAGAAGCGGAGGATGGCCAGTTCGCCGCCAAATGGCTGATCGATCCCGGCCTTGGTCCGGAAACACTGGTGGAGACAGCCGAAATGCGCGAATCGATCTGGAAGGCAATCGGAGAACTAACGCCTGAGCAACGGGCCGCGGTGGTACTGCGCTATTTTCTGGATCACAACGAACGCGAGATGATCCAGGATCTCAATCGGCCGCTGACAACCATCAAGTGGTGGTTATATGCTGCCCGAAATCGGCTGCGGAACGGATTGCTGCAAGGGAACGTGAAGAATAGCGAACACCAGGAGATCGACGATGAATGAGAAACAAATACAATCCATGCTCAAAGACCTGACCGAGCAAAAAGCGCCAAAAGCGGAAATCAACCTGTGGCCTGCCATCGAATCCCGCCTTCAGACGAGTGACCTAACCGAACTGAAAGGTACCAAAATGAACACACGTCAAAAATTAATTCCTCGGCTGGTAGCCGGGATCGCTTTAGCTGTCATCCTGATTGGTGTGCTATTTTTCACCACGCCCCAGGGGCAGGCCATGGCGCAAAGTATGCTGCAATTCTTCACCCGGACCGAAAGTAACGAACTCCCGCTCCAGTCCTTCCAACTGACCCCCCCTTTGCCCGCTGCTGGAACTAGAACACCAAACCCAGCCAGCATCATCGACGCCAAACTGGAAATCACTGAGGTGGAACTGCAGGCAGGATATGATGTGTTTGAACCCTCCTGGATTCCATCAAACTTAACCTTTGCAGGCGCATCCATTGAAGATCCAAAGATCGTCCGGATATTCTTTCGATATATGGATACGAATGGATTGGTTTTCAGACAGGAACCGGTACCTGGGTCGGAGGATTGTGAATTGTGCAACATGGTAGGCCCTGACGCTCCGGTTGAAGAAGTGGCAATCAGCAACACAACCGGAGAATACGTGGAAGGTGTTTGGAAACTCACAGAGCAAGGCCCGGTATGGGAGTCTGATCCTTACCTGAAAACCCTGCGCTGGCAAAAGGATGGCATGGCCTTTGAGTTGCTCTACATGGGCCCGCCGGATACGCTCAGTAAACAAGATATGGTAACCATAGCCGAAAGCATAAACTAAGATTTTTTTAGCGAAAAACAGGGCTCCGCTGGTCTTCTCCAGCGGAGCCCTCTGTTGTCATCCTGCCCGCACTCACAGAGCACCCTTCGGGTGGGGCACTCAGTGAGTGAATGATCGGTTTTGCGAAGTGAAGGATCTGTCTTTAGATTCTTCGCCTCCGCTGCGCTCCGGCTCAGAGTAACTGTGATAAATGTCAAGAAGAAAAAAGATCATGATGCTTTACGAACCGGCTCTCCCCAATCGAGCTTATCTCTGGCCATGGCGTTCATCATGGTAAGCATTTTCCGCATACAGGCCGTTATCGAGACCTTGAAGAGTTTTCCCTTCCCCAGTAGACGTTCATGGAATTGGCGGATGACTGGATTATGAACGATAGCGGATAGGCAGGCCATGTACAATACCCGGCGCACCCCTTTGCGACCCCCAAAAATGCGCCGTTTCCCTCGTTTCTTTCCACTGTCCTGGTTGAAAGGCGCTAGACCGGCCAGAGCAGCGATCTGTTGCCGGTTCAACTGGCCCAATTCAGGCATTTCCACCACCACCGTCACGGCTGTGATCGACCCCACGCCAGGGATCGTGTCCAGACGTTCGGCTTGCTCCTTCAACTCCGGCAATAAGTCCACCAAGTCCTGGATCTGGTCTTCCAGCTTGGTAATCTGCCCTGTCAGCCACTCAATGTGTTCTCCTACATCAGCCCGCATGCTTTCGGGTGTGGTTCCCAGGCGATGTTGTTCCGCAACGCGCATCTCGACAAGTTGTTCGCGCCGGGTTACCAGGGCTTTCAAATGCAATTCCCTTTCCTCTTTGGGCTTCTGAACGTTAGGCTGGATCTTGCAGGCATATTCAGCAATCAAGCGTGCATCAATCTTGTCCGTCTTGGCCAATTTCCCCTCGGCTTTGGCTAAGGCACGCACGCGGGTTGGGTTGGCAACCGCAATGGGTAACTGCTCTATCTGCAATGCTTCCACCAACGCCATCTCATATCCCCCGCTGGCTTCCACCACCACCAGCTGCGGCATCGCTATCGCCATCTGGGCCACCACCTTGGAAATCCCTTCTACATCGTTCTTGACCCGGTGAACCTCTTCGCTGCCAAACACGGCCAGGTCCAACCACCCCTTCCCTACATCAATCCCGAAGTATCCGCCAGCTGTCGTTGTCATCGTATGTTTCTCCCTTGGGGAAAATGATCGCCCACACTAGTGAGGATACGGTCTCAGGCAACCTCTCAACTGTTCGGGCTCTTGATGATTACAAGCCGCTGCGGCCGTACTCTGAGCCGGCCTCTTGGACCTAATGACAATCGGCCTGCAGCGCCTTCTTTATTATCATACTAATGACATAATTTGCCATTGTTACTCTGGGCGAAGCGAAAAGTCTGAGGTGATAAGGTAAACCAATCGTAAATCTATACCTTACGATGGCTACTACCTGTCAAGCACGATTATAGAGCGATGCACCTGCACTCGAATCGGATAGGCACGTGCAACGCACCTAGGAGGTGCATCGCACTTGAAACCAGGCCTTTTACTCGTACTTCAACGCGTTGACCGGCACCAGCGTGGCAGCGCGCAGCGAGGGGTACAATCCCGAGACGATACCGACCAGCGTGGCGAACACCAGCGCGAAGAGCGGCAACCACCCTGGAGTGGAGGTCGCCAACTGGGTGCCGCCGTAGGGGTTGGAGGGCATAAAGGTGGATGCCACCATATTGAGTAACAAACTGCCACCCCAGCCTATGATCACCCCACCGATGCCGCCGATAAAGCCAATGCCGGCAGCTTCACCCAGGAAGATGCTAAGCACGTCCTTGTTGGTGGCGCCAACCGCTTTCATCAGCCCAATTTCACGGGTGCGTTCCAGAATCGCCATGGCCATGGTGTTGGCAATACCGATCGCTGCCACCAGCAGCGAGATCGCGCCGATGCCGCCGAAAACCACCTGCAGCACGATAAAAAACGAGTTGATCCCCTGTACCACCGACTGCGAGGTGTTGGCCTGATAACCCATATTGGTGATCGCATCCGCAATTTCGGTCGCCTGGTCGGGGTTCTCTGCGCGCACCACCAACTGGTTATAGCCCTCGCGGTTGTAATTGATGCGCGAACCCATCATCCATTCATTCCAGGCGGTCAGCTCATCCAACCGCACGAACATGACGCTGTCCTGCTCGGCCTGGGCTTGCGACATGATGCCTACGATCTTAATATTGACCGTCTTGTTGACCATCACGCCATCTTCCGTCCATTTGGTGAGCACCATCCGCAGCGTTTGACCCAGCACGTCCGGCTGTACCGGGGGATCCTGCCCGGGGCGTTGTTTGGGATCGTAAAACTGCTGCGCGACCCAACCGCCAATGATCGCCTGACCGCGTTCCAGGGTGGTAACGCCGCCCTGCATGGGATATTCAAATACCCCGATATCGTCCAGATCGACTCCTTGAATCCAGGGATAATTTTCCAGACGGCCAGACTTTAAAACCGCCTGGCCATAGATGCCCTGCTTTGGGGTGACCAGGGCTACACCTGGCAGCGCCTTGATATCTTCGATGGTCTGCGGGGTCAGGATTTGCATCCCGGGCGGGACGTCGCCTTTACCCGAGGATCTGCTGACTTCCATCATCACCGGGGCTTCGCTATAACCGGGGTAAACATCCACCCGGCGCAGGTCGCTGATGCCCCACAGGTTGGAGGTGGCGCTTTTCTGCAGGCCAATCGCCAGCGAGATGAGCAGGATCACCGAGGCCGTGCCAATCACCACGCCAATGGCCGTGAGCATGACGCGGCCTTTGCGGCGTCCCAGGTTATCCAGAATTAGCCGTAACAAATCGATAAATCGCATGAGATACCTCGTTCACTGTCCCACGCACACCCGTGCGTTCAGGGGCGCTTTATCCCTTGGGTCCGGGTTGAATGGGTTTGGAGTTGCCGGGCTGCGGTTCAATGGGGATTTCTTCGATCGGAGTCTCAGGTACCGATGGCGAACTGTCCAGCCCGAACAGACCCTTGAAGAAGCGGACGATCTTTTGCCAAAGGGTTTCATTGCCGGATGAACCATTGCCATCGGTGGGGAAGTTGGGATCCTGACCCTCCGGCATGGGTTCGGGGGCCGGCATTTCCTGAACCTCGATCGACATGTTTTGGACGATCACCCGCTGCTGGTTGAAGTCATCGGTGTAATTGACCGTGACCTCCAGGTCGAGCGGTCCGGCCTGGTACGGCATGACGTTGGCGTCCAGGGTAAAATAGCCGCCCGGTTCCAGCGCGCCGACCAGTGAGACGTTGTTGGTCACATCCGCATTCTGCGCAGTCACCTTGATGTTGCCCAGTACCGCAGACTTGCGGCCCAGGTTGGTAATCTGCAACGGCAGCATATTCATGTTGCCGGTCATGAACACGCCCGGGTCGCGGTAAAAGCCGATTTCGACCTGCGGCAGTTGGAAAACCAGCAGGGTGATGATTTGATCGTTGCTTTGACGCACACCCTTGGTGTCGTCAAAAACAAAGGAAATCTTGAAGGCATAGGCGGCCGGGTTGGCGGTCACGTTGACCACCAGCGGCACGCTTATTTCTTTGGATGCGCCGGCGGGCAGGTCGCCAAGGAATACCAGGTTGGAAGAACCCAGCGGCGCAAAGGTGGAAAGATCGCTACCCCCGCCGGAAACGCCGCCAGCCCCCGGCGTGCCGGTATCCGCACTGCCACCGCCGAGCACCATCGTCACGGTGCGGGCATCGGCATTACCCAGATTGGTCACGCTCAGGTCGAGGGTGAACATCGAACCCGGCTGCAATGGCTCTACATCCGTTTCATAATTGCTGACGACCAACTGCGGCCGGCTGACCGCGGTTGGGGTGGCGGTGGGGCGGGCCACTCCGCCCGAAGAGGATGACTGGCTCAGGCTGATTGTGATGGTAAAGGTCTCGGTGTACGTTGCAGCACCGGCCAGATCGGTGTAACTCACATTAACGGTGATCGAACCGTATTTCACCCCGAAAAGCGATGAACTGGCTATGAAGGGCTGCACCACATCCAGCCGTTCGCCGGGGTCGATCTCGCTCAATGAGCGCACGCCGCCGGTATCTACCGGCATGAACTCGCTGCCGCTAAAGGTGAGGACAACGTTACGACCAAAATCCTGTCCGTTATTGCGCACGCGCAGCGTCAGATCGAATTGCGATCCGGCCTTGATCGAATCAGCGCCTACCGAGTAGGAATCGAGGACAAGAAGGGGACGACCGGGAGCGGGGCTGGTTGGAGTCGTGGCCGGGCCAGAAGCAGTGGTGGTTAATTTAGCAGTAGCAGAAACCGTAGAGCTGACGCCACTTACAGTGACAGTTGTCTCAACCATTGAACCGATTGATATCGGATCTGGTACGGCGATAGTAACAACCACTGTTTTCGTACTGCCATTTCCTAGTGTAAAAGCGTTAGGTGCGTCAAGATTTACTCCCCAGGTAGTGCTAGAGAAATTATTTGCTGTTACTTTCAACTCGATATCACCTCCGGTGTTGTTTGCCACCGTAAGTGAGTAAGTGACTAAAGTACCAGGCTGCCCACTTTTGGAATCTGTGGCAGGAGTGATCGAGACTCCCGTCTGATTTAACCCTTCCGTTGGAGCTGTGTCCTGTGCATAACCTGGTTGAACGGCTGCCATTCCCCAAAATAATGCAATGAGCAGGACGATGGATAAAAGTTTAGCTTTCATGGGTAGTTTCCCCTTCCGAGGTTTCTGCGAAATCAAAGGTGGATGCTGCCTGGTATTCGGCTTCGCTGACGATGCGGCCGTCCAGCAGATAAATGATATTGGTGGAAAAGTGCTGCATGCGCGGGTCATGCGTGACCACGATCACGGTGTGCCCGGCCTTATGCAGCACCGACAGCAGTTGCATGATGCCGTAGCCGCTGGCGGTATCCAGGTTTCCGGTTGGCTCATCCGCCAGAATAATCTTAGGCTGATTGACCAGAGAGCGGGCAATGGCCACCCGCTGCTGCTGCCCGCCGGACAGCTCAGTGGGTTTGTGCAAAGCACGGTCGTCCAACCCCACCCGCCTCAGCAATTCCAGCGAACGGGTGCGCCGTTCCCGGTTGGTGGTACGGGCAAAACGCATCGGGAAACCGACGTTTTCGGCCGCGTTCATGGTCGCCACCAGGTTAAAGGATTGGAAGATGAACCCGACCATCTTGCGCCGGTACTCGGCCAACTGGTTCTCGTCCATCCTTTCCAGCGTTTCACCCTCCACCATAATACTGCCGGAGGTTGGACGGTCCAATCCACCGATCAGATGCAACAGCGTGCTTTTCCCGGAACCGGATGGACCCATGACGACCGTGAAAGAGCCGGGAACGATATCCAGATCGATGCCATCCAGGGCATGCACCGTGGACTTGCCCATCACGTACGTTTTTCGCAGGTCGCGAATTTGAATGAAGATGGTCATGCAGTCCTACCCTAAAAGAAAAACCCACGCGTCAAGGACAGGCCGCCCAAAAGGGATGCCACATAACCGGGGACCGATTGCAAAATCAGCAGCAGGAGCGCTGAGATCAGCACCGCTGTCCAGGCTTTGCCGCGCGCAAGCCCGGTGAGCGGCAGTACCCCAATCATCAAAAGCGCCACCTGTCCGATCCAGTAGATGTCCACAAATCCCAGAAGAGTGCGGATGAATGCAGAGAAACCCTCTGCATCAACGGCAATAAAGCCGGATACGCCCGCAGATTGAATCAGGCTGTGATTGGCAGAAATGGCAATCGCTTGTACGATGAAACGCAAGGCAATCGGCAAGCTGGCCCAGGCCACCAGGTTGATTGCCTGAACGCTGCTGCCGCGGCTGCCGCTCAGCGTCAATGCCAGATGCAGGATGCTGCCCAGCAGGAACCAGGATAGCCAGATGCCGATCAGCGAATCCAGAGCGGGGAACAGGTAGATGAAAATGGGATTGGCTTTGTTGCCCTGTGACGCCAGATACTCTTCCTGCAGCTGGGGTCCCCAATATTGAAAATCGGGCGGCAGCTCGCCGACCTGCTGCGCCTGCTCAGTGCGAATGGGTGCGCTTACCAGCACGAGCAGAATTGCCAGCACGCTCAAGATTAACATTGGCGCCAACCAGACAGGATGGTCGTGTTCGACGATTGTTTTTAACGTCCGGGCCGGGCGAAAAAACAACGCCGGCACCCACTCAAAGTGCAGGGCGCGCGGCTTTTTTGAATGATTTATAGTGGCTTCCATTTCAGCTTCAGTCATCAGTGGTCACGACCCTTTCGGACAAACCTTACCTGAACCTAATTTCAGCAATAATTCAAATCGATACATGCCAAAACAATATCCGCATCCGCACAGGACACGACCTAGACGGACAGCGGTTGGGGAAAGTTCCCGGAGAAATGACTCTGGATAAATATTATTATAGTCAACAATCTAACTCCTCTTACCCACAATATAATTACGACACACTTCAAGCGGCTTCGGGCTTTTATGGTTAAAATAATCCAGGGAAAAACTTCGTTGCAATCGGAGAAGGAGTGGAGATGCAACTGTTGGTTGGTCTGGAAAATGGGGCGGATGGCAGGCCGCTGGCCTGGGCGCTGGAGCACCCCGGCTGTTATGCTTATGGCGCCGATAGCGCTGAAGCGGTCGTCAACCTGGCGCCGGCCTTCCTGGAATTTAAAGCCTGGATCGGGCGTCACTCGCGGGAAAACTGGCTGGCAAACATTCGGGATGTCGCTGTGCGCCTCAGCGAGGTATGGGAGGTGTATAACATCGATGAGGATTTCAACACTGCGCCGGACGGCAGCTATGAGGTCAACGCCTGGTTCCGCCATGATTGGAAACCGATCACCCGGGTGGATGTCAGGCGCGGACTGCAAGTGTTAGCGTTCAGCCGCGCCGACCTGCTGGAACTGGTACAGGGACTGCCGGATGAAATTCTCGACCGTACCTACCCCAGGGAACGCTGGAGCATCCGCGGGGTGCTGGGTCATATTGCCAAAGCCGAATGGTGGTACATGGACCGCCTGGAACAGGCCCGCGTTGCTCGCAGCAGCCTGCCCGAAAATAATTTTGAGCAACTGGCAGCGGTCAGAGCGCAGTTGGAGAAGGTGTTACCCGGGTTGGAAGGGGTTAACCTGGTGCGCGGGGTGGCCGGGGAATTTTGGAGCCCGCGCAAGTTGTTACGGCGCAGCATCTGGCACGAACTCGATCACATCGAGCATATTCGCAAGTTACTGGCCATTTCTATAGCATAATGCCACGGTGTTAGAAAATTTTTCGCCACAGAGATCACAGAGGACGCTGGGCGAAATTGCAGTTTAGAACGAGCCTTTCGTAGGTTGGATCGAGATCCAACGCCTGCAGGCGATCCTGGTTGTCGGATAACGGGACTGCACAGGTAATGCCGTAAATACGCCTATCATCGCCCCTCTATCCGACCTACAGAAACCTAAAGCTAGAAAATTTTTCGCCAGGAAAATCATGGTAGACACCGTGAAAATTATTGTTTGGAACGAGCCTTTCGCAGCCTTTCGTAGGTTGGATCGAGGGCGTGCAAATTATTCCATTCAGGAGTTCACGCTGGTAGCCCGAGATCCAACGCTGGCAGGCGATCGTGAATGTCGGATAACGGGGCTGCACAGGTAATGCCGTAAACGCGCCTATCATCGCCCCTCTATCCGACCTACAGAGCCTTACTTTGTAGTCTTGAACCCGATCAGGCGGTGAGTAGCGTCACAAAAGGGTTTATTCTCTGAATGGCCGCAGCGGCATAACGCCAACCGCGTGTCCTCCCGGATTACATGCCCGCCGACTTCAACAATTTTCAATGGGCCGTGGACGAACAACGGACCATTCGGACGGGCGTCTATGGTCGTCTCGGCAGGCGCGGATTCCTGCTCTCCGCCATCCAATCGCTCATAATGCAGCGCGCCGGTTGGGCAGGCTTCGACCACCCGGGCAATCCGATCAGCCGTATCCGCACCGATTGCTACCCACGGCCGGGCTTGCGGGTCGAATACCTTTGGCAGCCCGCGGAAACAGTTCCCCACATGAATGCACAAGCCTGGCTCCCAATACACAGCGATTTCGTCATTCTTGTAAACCCGTTCCACCCCCTGCTGACCGCGTCCTTCTTTTCCGGTTAGCGTTTTGTTTTCCATGCGGGCATCCTCCTCCATCTGCTCTACTCCACCACTTTGATCAGGTGGTAATTCTTTTTGCCGCGCCGGATGACCAGGAAGCGGCCTGCCAGCAGATCATCGACCGTCACGTTCTGAGTGGCGTCGCTTACCCGGCGGTTGTTGAGGTTGATCCCACCCTCGGCGACCGCTCGGCGCGCTTCGCCCTTTGACTGGGTCACGCCGCTGTCTGCCAGCAAATCGATCACCGCCATGCCACTACCCGAAAGGCGTTCCCGCGCCAGGGTGCTGGAGGGAACGTCCGCAAAAATGTCTTCAATTTCAGCCGCGCTCAAGCCGTCCATCGCACCACCAAACAGCACCTGGGCAGCCTGCTCGGCTTTGGCCAGCGCAGTTGCACCGTGCACCGTCATAGTCATCTCGCGCGCCAGCCGGCGTTGCGCCTCGCGCTGCTCAGGGTGCGCCGCGACTGCCTGTTCCAGCTCCTCAATCTCGGTCTGGGTCAGGAAGGTGAAGTATTTGAGGTACGGGACGACGTCGCGGTCATCGGTATTCAACCAGAACTGATGGAAGCGGTACGGCGATGTTCTTTCAGCCGACAACCAGACCGAGCCCGATTCCGTTTTGCCAAATTTAGAGCCGTCGGCTTTGGTAATCAGCGGATACACCATCCCGAAAGCGCTCCCGCCGATCGCGCGCCGG
>Ga0209212_1001401_pt1 | contig 39347 bp, 40 predicted proteins | sample RifGroC2_FD_183996 | JGI IMG/M metagenome (GOLD analysis project Ga0209212, IMG submission 183996) | Groundwater microbial communities from Rifle, Colorado, USA - Groundwater C2 (SPAdes) (version 2) | ecosystem: Environmental > Aquatic > Deep subsurface > Groundwater | place: Rifle, Colorado... | reverse complement strand
CAGAACATTAATCTTGCATCATTTGCTGCATTTGCGTTTGTTTTGAATGTTATTTGGTAGTCTTTCCATGCATTTGTTAGGTCTATGTTCATGCTTGAAAGACCGTAGTTCGTGTATGGACTGTCATGTTTTTGTAGACTTACTTGCATGTCTCCTACTTTGTCTGATTTTGCCTTGAAAGTTAGTTTATATTCTGTGTTTGGTTGTACTTCAACAAATTGATATAATTGTGTGTTAGTGCCCTTTTGCAGTATCTCAACTGATCCAATAATATCAAAATTTGCTTTTCCATTAGTATAGAATCTCCAGTCTGAGGTTGGACTTGGGGGAGTAACAGTTGCACTTTCCAATACTACATCATCTATCCAGTATTTTTCTCCTACGATCCCTTCTATCAGCCAGAACATTAATCTTGCATCACTGCCTGCGCTTGAAGTTGTTTTGAAAGTAGTCTTGAATTCCTTCCAACTATTTGTTAAGTCAATTTTCCATCCTGAAATACCATAATTCGTGTATGGGCTACCATGCTTCAGTAATCTTACTGTCATATCTCCTGCCTTATCTGATTTAGCCTTAAAGCTTAAATTATAAGCAGTATTAGGGCTTAAGGGAATATCATATTGATATAATTGGGTATTAGTGCCCTTAGTAGTTATTGCAACTGTTGCTGCTCCTACTGCGGTAAAGCTTGCCTTACCATTTGTATAGAATTTCCAGTTTGATGCTCCATCAAATCCCGGATTCTTTATAGAATTTGCACTTACAAATCCTACTAACAACACTGCCAAAAAAATCCACACAATCAATCTCATTTTTACACCTCGAAAAAAAGCCTAGAAAAAGGCTATTAATTCGTATTAGTCCTATGATAAAATTATCCATATATAAATCTTATTAAAAATAGACCACTTTATAAGAAATACAGCAATAGAGCCCTTGAAAGTTTAGAATCTTTAAGTTATTACTCTATAAAAGTTATAGAAATATCCGGTATTTACCGTAGATCTTCCGAAAATCCTTGAGCAAGGCATATATAGATTTTTGCATTCCCAATATGGGTGATTAACATGAAATGGCTGTTGATGCTTTTCTTGTTGATAGGAAGTGTGTATGCAATTGATATGGAAGATGCTTGTCTTGCAAAAGGTTTTGCAAATACTGTAAGTAGTTGGGTTTGGAATGATACATACGTTGAAGTCCAGAATAATGGTGTAGAAATCAATCTCACAGGAACTGCCAGAAAAGCCTATTGGAATTCTACCTCACAAATAGCTGGAGTGGTTTATAAGACTGGTTCTAGGACATATTTATTGGATGGTGGCTTTTCTGGCCAAGTTCCTAGAACAACAACAAGCAACGACATACAATGGATAGTGTTCTGTAGCAATAATGAAGTGCCTGAATTTCCATTGATTGGAGTTGTGTTGGCATTATTGATTGCTGGATTGATCTACAGAAAGATCAATAAATAAGATTAATCTTACTTACAAGATATATCTTGTAAGGAGGTTAAAATGGAGATCATAGAAATCGGTACTATTAGCTCAAGAGGGCAGATTGCAATACCCTCAAGCATAAGGGAGCAGCTTGGATTACAGGAAGGCACTAAAATGGTGTTTACATTGAAGGATGATGTTGTTGTTATGAAGAAAGTAGAATCAATGAGCTGGGATGAAATTACTGCTCCATTGAAAGCAGCTCCAAAGAAAATAAAAGAGGAAGATGTAACAGATTTGATACATAAACTTAGAAAAAAGATGTCATACTAATGAGGTCAAATGCAGAAAAGATTAAATCATTTATCGAAAATAAAAATCAATAAGAGCATTGTTGATGCTGTTGTTTTCGGGTCATACATTAAAGGCAAAGAAGTGCCTAGAGATATAGACATTGCTCTCATTACTGATGATCCTGGTGCGAATCTGGATTTTAAGGCCCATATAAGCAGATTGACCCCAAGAGAATTCTTTAATCCCAAAACATCATTGGCTAATACTCTTGTTAAAGAAGGATATAGCTTAAGGAATAAAATGTTTGTTTCAGAAGCATGGGGATTTAAGAATAGGGTTATGTTCTCTTATGATTTATCAGGATTAAGCCAGACAATGAAGGTTCAGGCAATATATGCATTAAAGGGCAGAGATGGCAAATCAGGGATTTTAAAGAATAAGGCTGAATGGATATCTAATAACACTTTCATGATAGAAGTATTTATGGAATATGACATAAGTGCTGTGTTGCATAAATTCAATGTTCCATATAAAAAATACTATATGTTAATCTATTAACGAAAAAGATAATAAATTAATTATTTGTTTATATGTTAAAAAAGAATACTTTAATAAGGATGATAAGAAAGAGCAGGAAAAGAGCCAGCCCAGAGGCAGCCTTAGCTTTGGGAAAGTACTTGGACAAGGAAATTAAGGCAATAATCGTTAAGGCAGCCAAGGAAGCTGATTATTCTGGAAGAAAAACAATAATCAAAGAGGACATTGATAAGGCTTTAATCAAGAATAATGAAGAAGCTAATTGGGAGACCTAATAGCAGACTCTATCAACGAATAGTTCTGTGTTCTTGAATATTATATGATTATTCAGCACTTCTTTCAATAGAATGTCCCTGCTTATCGCTCTATCGAAGATCTTCAGCAGATAATTTTTAATTCTAATGCTTATGTGGTGTGTTTTAGATAAATGATCGATACTCTCTTTGTTGAATTGACTAGCTATCAATATATCAGGATCAGAGTCTTTTTTTTTTGCATAACTGCCAAAAACTATGCCCGTGCCATTTATTCTTGAGCTAATCATTTTTGGTTAGTCAGAAATCGCCGGATCATCTATGGATTGAAATTCGCAGTTTTATCCTTAGCGATTTCTGACATATTAAAAATAGGTATTTATGCATTTTATCAATCATTTTTTGTAAGACCTGATTAGCATTTTTTCAATTTCAATGTAAGGTATTGTTTTTTTTATCAAATACTTCATTTCCTTTTCCCATATTGGTTTTTTTGCTTTCACTGCAGATACTACAATCTCGTATTTATATTTTATATTATAAATGTCAAGCTTTTTTTGTATAGCTTTCTTGTTTAGGGGTGTTTTTATTTGCAAAAGATAATATATATCGTATAAATCTCTTGCTTTGTTTCTTGTTATCAATGCACGCGTTTTTTCTGCCAATATCTCTTCTTTGCTCATTGCTATACAGTCAAATTGGGGTATTTCTCTTATGTGCAGCCCTAATGTGATTTTCTCTGTATTCATGATTATGCTTTCTCTTTTGCTTATCTCTATCTGTATCCTGCATGCAGTGTTTTTTTGGCCTGCATATAATGGGCCTTGCAATTTGTAGGTTATGCTTATTGATTCATCTGTCTCTTTTTTTGTATACTCGAAAGGTATAAGGAATCTTTTCAATCCCATTGTTATTATTTTCTCATAATCTTTTATTGTTGTTGCTGTGAAATCTAGGTCTTCTGAGAACCTGTTTAGGCCATAGCATTTTGATAATGCTGTTCCACCTTTGAATATTAGCTCATTGCCTGATTCTTGGTATAGTATGAATAATATTATCTCCTGATAATAATCCTTTTCTGCCTGTCCCAGATTGTAATCCTTTGTTTTTGCATATTCCATGAGCTCATTTTTTGTTATCATGCTTCACTCTCCACTTCTTGTCTATAATCCTTGATTTCTGGAATATTGTCAATCTTACATAATTCTTGTCTAATAAGAAGTTCTCTGATATGTCTATGCCTTTATACCTTTCTAGCATATATCCTGTTCTTTTTATCAATGAGTTGCTGTTAATCCTTTTAAGGTATGATATAATTTTCTCTATATCTATTTCTGTGTTAATGAATGTTTTTTCTATCTCATCAAAGTTACCCATATGTTTTTCAGATGATAATGCATCAATCAATAATCTTTCATCTTCAGCTATGAACATATCACCAATCCTGTCATATCCGAAAATGCTCTTGACTTTAATGAATTCTATGTTATAGCTGTCAAATCTTATTTTCTTATATCTTTTGGTTGTAGCAACCTGTATAGTGTTAAGCATTTGTTCAGTATAACCTTTGTATTGTGAGCAGCTCCAGAATGACAAGTATGATGGATTGTGGATGTTGGTTGCTATTGCATATATTTCTCTTGTTAGCGTGTATTTGCCTTTGATTATTTTTGTAATTAATCCTTTTCTTGATAATCTATAAAGCTTTGTATATGCATAACTATCATTAGTGTTTATTTCTTTTTTTATATAAGCCTTATTTATCATTATCATGCTGCAAAGAAGAATAACTTATATATAAATCTTATTATTTGTTCTTGAACTAATCATTTTTGATTAGTTAAGGGACAGATTTTAGGATTTTCTTCGGTTCCTAGATCTATCGTTTTGTTGACATGTCAGAAATCGCCAAAGCGCAAGCTATACTGCTTTAGCGTATAGCAAACGAGCGATTTCTGATCATAATCAAGAACTGCACGCTGTGGGCTTTAGCCCGCAGTTCTTGACATCAACAAAATTATCCATTATACATTCTGCCTGTGCTCTGTTGATATGTTTATACGTCAGAAATATCACTCATCTATGATGAGTGAATAAGCAAAGCTTATCTTTGTGTTATATCATAGATTGATATTTCTGATCGTGATCAAGAACAAGCATGATTGCTAGCAATCATGCCATCGGTCTTTGACCGATGGTTCTTGACAGCTCTGTTTCTGAAGCCATTAGCTTTTTTCGAGCTTGTAATCTTTCTTGAAGTGCTATTCTTTGTTCTATTAATTCCTGTTTTCTGGTTTGTACAGCAAAGTAGCTTTGTGCAAACGCGATTTCTTCTTTTCTTGGATCTCCATTCTGAGCAATAAGATAACAAGCGTATCTTGTCAACATAAAATCTATGATTTCTTTTGTTGCACCTTTAGGCATGGGTATCGTTTTCCTGATGTCAGGAAAATGATTATTAACCTCATATCCTGAATTCTTGCAGGCTATTTTAGCCTTTTCAATAGCATTAAGAAAATTCTCCCATTTATCATATCCTAATAATTTCTGCAAATCTCTTGCTAACCAGAATTCGATGCCATCAGCTAATTTTGCATAATCTTCAAATGTTTTTTGAAGTTTTGAGATAATCTCCTTTTCCATAACTAGTAAGAAAAACTCATTAATTTAAATAACTTATGCCTGTTTGTCCAGTACGGCCTTTATCAATGATTTTGGATAACCATTGTTTAGAAGCATCTTCTTTATATGCTTTGTAATGAGTTGTTTCATTGATTATTTCTAGTTCATAAGTAGTTAAGCTTAATGGTTATGACTCCTTTAATCTTTTCTTTTTTTGAGATTCAGGTTCTTGAAGATAATTATCAGGTGTTGATATCTTCTCCCCACTTCTTTTTTCGAGTTCTTTTCTTGCATTGCCTGCAACTGTTCCACCCTCACTTGCTGCTCCTTTATTTTCCCTGAATCCTTTGGCATTCTTGTTTCTTGCAATTCTCGTAGTGGAAGCTTCGCCAAGCATTGCGAATATGAGCTCTAGATCGTGCATATGGTCTCTGAGGTTTTCATTTCTTAATCCTTTTAATTTTTTGTATTCACTTGGAGTCATGTCAAACGTGGCTTTTGAAATTTCTGCTGTTAGGATCGCAAACTCTCTTTCTGCTATAACACCTCTCTTTTTCCATTCCCAAAGAAATTTAAGAAATTTCTAGGGCCCAAAAAATCTCGGGATTTTTTTGGGCATCAGTTAATTCATCCCTTATCGCTATGCCTCGAACTCTTTTCTCAATCCAATCGTCTGAATATCCTTTTGCCCTGTATATTTCTTTCATGCGCTTTTGAGCTAGTTCAGGATTCTCTATTTCTTGAACACGTTCATAACCTACTTGGGCAAGCCATTGCTTGAAAGGCTCTGCTTTTTTGGAGGGGATAGATTGGATGATTCTAAAAGCGTTCTTTGTATTGACGCAATCAGTTAAATATTCTTTTCCATCATTAGACATTAATTTCAGTTGTCCGATTTTTGCGGACAACTCAAAACCCTCTTCAGTAAGCCTCTTTTTAAGATCAGACCAATATTTTCTAGCTCTTCCAGTCTCTGTCAATACCTCTATAATATCCACTACAGAAAACCACCATTCATCATTAAACCATGTTCTTCTGATATTCTTCCCTTGAAAAACTGCTATAGCATTATCCATATAAATACTCGGAAAATAATATATGATTAAATACTTTACGGCCATTTGTCCAGTGTGTCCGGAAGATTTACAGAAATATTAGGCTTTTATTGATGCTTCTATCAATGATTTCGGATAACCATTGCTTAGCAACATTTTTTCTATATCTTTATCTTTAAAGCCATATGCCCTATGTTTAGCAATGGATTGCTTCATTGCCAGAACTGCATTAGGATCAGTGATTGTTTTGTCTATTGGTGTTTGTATTCTTATTATTGGTTTTTTGTTATGCATTTTCAACATATGGAAATGATGATCAATCACTGCATCTGGAACATATTTCTGCAATGATATCCTTATTGCATTATAGCTATATCCGAGATTTAATGATTTTGTTGTGTATTCAATGATTTTTGGGTTTGTTTCAACAGGCTTTATTGTGAAGAGAACTGCTATTGCTAAGATTAAGAATATGACCATGCACACTATTAATGGCCTATATTTACTGCTCTTGATTATTGTTGGAATCTCGATTATAGGCTTTTCTTCTGATTCGATTATTTCTGGTTCAGTATTTATTGATTTCTGAGGTGTTTTAGTCTCTGCATTCTTCACAGTCTCTTCTTTTGTGATGTTTGGCTCTGGCTTACTTGGAGTAATAGGAATACTTTGAGAAGAGCCTCCTGATCTGCCTCCAGATGAAGATTTTTTATTTGTTTCTATAGTTATTGTGTTGCTTGAAGCTGTTGTAGTGTTCATGCCATCAGATGCAATCGCTTTGCAGTACCATTCTCCATCACTTTCTATTGCTGAAGCTGTGAATGATCCTATGATATCTTGTTGAATTGATGTTGCATTTACTTCAGTATTATGATAGAATATTATTGTCATATTAGTTAATTCATTGACTGTTCCAGAACATACTAGGCTGTTGCTTAATGATAGATAAGAGATGATTGGGGGAATGTCGGTTTCATTAATTGTGGTTGTTATTGTGTCGCTTGTTGCCCATTGACTGTAGTCTTGTCCATCATATGCTCTTGCTCTGCAATAATGGGTTCCTGAATAATTAGTCTGAATGTCTGAATCTGCTGTTATTGTTTTGTTCAATGAATCATTATAATACCATTCGATAAATGTTGTTAAAGCATCATTGTCAGGATCATAGCTTATTGTTGAGCAGTTTAGTTCATTGCTTAATGAAACATTTATTGTTGGCGGATTGTTTATTGAGTCAATGATTACTGTGTTGCTTGTTGCTGTTGTTGTGTTTATGCTGTTGTTTGCTGTTATGATGCATTGCCATATTCCTGAACTATTACTTATTTTGCTTGAGAAAGATCCATTTATGTTCTGTAATGTATATGTTGTATTGATTGTGTTGTTGTTGTAGAATGCTATTGATATGTTAGCTTGCTGATTAACAGTTGCAGAGCAATTCAGATCAGAGGCTAGGTTTATATCTGAGATGGCTAAAGGTTGTGCAGAGGTTGTTGCATTGATCGTTACATTATTGCTTGTGATCCATTCACTATATTCTTGTCCATCATATGCTCTTGCTCTGCAATAATGAGTTCCTGAATAGTTTGTTTGAGTTGAGCTAGTGGCTGTGACTGTTTTGTTTAGTGTATTGTTTAGATAGAATTCTATTATTGTTGTCAATTCATCATCATCAGGATCACTGGCACTGGTGATGCATGTCAAATTGCTTGTTAAAGTAATGGAATCCATTGTTGGTGGATTATTTTCAGGAGGAGTACCAGCAACGAAATCGCCAACTATAATCTGTTGATTTTCACTTACAATTATAGAAAAATTTTTAGTGTTGGATGCTAAAATAGAATTATTACCAACATCTTTAATATCATTAAAAGGTGGAGATAAATTATAAAAATATACAGTTAAATTATCAACTCTGAAACTTTTATATCCTGAGTAATTCCAAGTTACATATTTGTTTGCAAATAATTTAATTTTGTGATACTCGGCAGAGTATTCATTCACGGTATAATTCATAGGTCCATAATTATTTGGTGAATACAAAGCATTGCCATCTGAATAGTTATTATTAATAAATATATCATTATTTATTTGTTTAATATCTTTATACCAATTATTTACTCTTATTTCTGTATCGATACAGTTTATTAAAGTATTTTTTGACCAAATATTATTTGTTGCTTCAGAGGCTATACATAAATACGCATTTTTTATTAAATTATTACTCACAATATTATGATGCACCTCTGAACTATTACCTGATATGGCTATAGCATAATACCCTCCTACATTGTCTGGTGAAAATCCTCTATCTATATTATTAAACTCAATATTGTCATAAATTCCTAAGCAGGTGTATATTGTGGCATTAATTAAAAAATTTCTAGTTATATTTCTATAGCCGGAATACTCTTGATTCCTTGTTCCTCCACACATGTCTATACCATTATGTGCACAATTTGTGACGAAGTTATTGCTTACAACACTATAGTATCCATCAATATCCAAACAGTTCCAATTTGAATTATTTATGCTGTTGTTGTGAACAGTGTTGTTGTATGATGTTCTTTCAAGTATTCTTATACCACTTGTTATGATATTGACTATTATATTGTTTTTAATTAGAGAATTGTTAATTGTATTAAGTTCCATCCCTAGATCTTGCCTTTTAATATAGTTGTTCTCGATTGTTACATTCTTATGATAATATAAATAAATTCCATAGTCATTTTTTCCATGAATAGTGTTGTTATATATTTTTATCCCGCCATTTATGTTTGAATTTCCTGTCACATAAATTCCATAATTGCAATTTTCTATAATATTATTCTCAATTATATCATTTCTTGATACGCTAAATGAAATTCCTTGCCAGTAATCTTTTATTACGCAGTTCTGAATTTTTACTCTTTCTATGCCATTATTGCTTGATTTAATTGCAATAGTATTTGTTAAATTATTACCTAGTATTACAGTGTTATTGCACAATACAGATATCCCACTGCTACCTATTTTTATGCTCCCATCATAGTTTAAATCACCTAGATTATAAGTCCCTGAACATAATGTTACATTTGAATTTATCACCATATCTTCATATGGCGTTACGCATCCTGCTTGTATCTCTATCTCTGGCTCTTTTTGCTCTGATACTATCTCTACTGGCTCTTCTATTGTTGGTTCTGTGATTGTTTCATTTGGTGTGAATGTTATTTTTGTTGGAGTTCTTGTTGCAAATCCTGTTATGCCTGTATCGTTAAGGAACATAAGTACTGTGATTAATATAAATAATGCTGAAGCTATTATGATCATATATTCTGTGCTTTTGTATTGTGATCTCTTATTCATTTGCAATCATCCAAATATTCTTATAACTACGATCAAGCATGCTAGCAACTTGTTTTTTGGAATATCCCTTGGCAATGAGATGTTTGATTAATGTCTGTAAGGGTTTGTTCTTTGTAGAAAATATTGCAATATCAACCAATGAATCATCATTCTTAACATTGAATGGCTCTTTCTGTTTTTTTATTGCCTTTGAATATGTTGTCCATACTGTTCTTTGATCTCTTTTGATTATTCTTGATATTTCTGCATAGCTTAATCCTGATTCTTTCAAGTATTTGATAATGACTTCTGATGCTGCTAGTCTTCCTGAGAATAATCTTACTGGTATCTGTGTTATTTGTTTTTCTTTCTTATATTCTTGTATGCTTTGTTCAATATGCGCTAATAAATCCTTATCATTAGAACTAAGAAAATTAGGTGGATTACTTATTTTATTGGACTTTTCTTCTAAAATAGTCAAATTAGTATACTAATTAGTATACTAATATTTAAATATTTCCATTTTTAATACAAGAAAATAAGTAAAATATACAAGAAAATAAGTAATTTGTGCGAGAACTTTAATTATTTTCTATATTGAAAATAAATAACACTTTTTGCTAAGTGCTATTTAGTACTTTAATATGTTTGTACTAATTGCCAATTAGTATAATGCAATATTATTAGATAGTGTGCATTGGCAATGCAAACTAGTTTCTATTGCTAATAGAAACTTCTTTCTATTGCTAATAGAAACATTTAAATATTTAGGAGATATACTGTGCTCATGCTTAGTAAGGATATATTAAAGGATGTTATTTTGTCCCAAAGAGAATCATTAGATAAGATGGATCAAGGAACACACAGAGATATAGACATAAAAATTAGTGATTCATTTGCATTATTGATTACAGGCATAAGGAGATGTGGCAAAAGCACATTATTAAATCAGTTGTTTCATAAGGAAAAAAAAGGATATTATATCAACCTTGAAGATCCAAGATTGGAAGGTTTTGATCTTTCGGATTTCACAAAATTAGAAAAACTTATGAAAGAACTGTATGGTGAAAACGGAATTTATTTTTTTGATGAAATACAAAATATTACTAAATGGGAGAAATTTGTAAGATACTTGATTGACCGTAAAGAGAAAGTGGTAATAACCGGCTCAAATACTTCACTATTAAGTCGAGAGCTTGGCACTAAGCTCACTGGCAGGCATATTCAAATAGAATTATTCACTTTTTCATTTAAGGAATTCTTAGATATTAAAAAGCAACATCCCTCTAAAGAATCATTTGAAGATTATCTCATAAAAGGAGGTTTCCCTGAGTTCATAAAAAAGGAGAATGCAAATATTCTTCATGAGCTGCTTTCTGATGTTGTGATGAAGGATATTGCAACAAGATATGGTATAAGAAATACTGCTATCCTTAATAAGATGGCCATTTACTTAATCAGCAATGTGGGAAAGGAATTTTCTTATAATTCCATTAAGAAAATGCTGGAGATTAAATCAGTTCAGAGCGTTATAGATTACGTATCCTTTTTTGAGAATGCGTATTTGATATTTACAATTCCCAGATTCAGCTATTCATACAAGAAACAGCAGGTTAATCCAAAAAAGATGTATGCGATAGATAATGGCTTTTGTTACAATAATTCTGCAACTTTCTCAAAAGATAAAGGAAAAATGCTTGAAAATATCATATTCTTGGGTCTGAGGAAAAAATATAAAACAATATTCTATTATCAAGAAAAGAATGAGTGCGACTTTATAATCAAAGAAAAGGAAAAAATAATTGCCGCGATACAAGTATGCTATGTTCTTGATGAGCATAACAAGGAAAGGGAAATAAACGGATTGCTCGAGGCTATGAAAGAATTTAAATTAAAAGAAGGGTTGACCATAACCTTTGACCAAGAAGATGAATTCCTTGCTGATGGAAAAAAGATAAAGGTTATTCCTGCATGGAAATGGCTTCTAGAATGATTTTTTTTCAGAGGTTTATTTTCAATATTGAAAATAAATATGCTTTGTCTATAGTTAAAATTGTAATATTATTTATACAATCTATGGTAATCTCTTTTTAAGAAAATAATACTTATACCAAAGTTTGAATTTCTTGAAATTATCTGAAAATAACTCTGTGAATATATTTGATATCTTTTGCGGGATAAAGCTTAGGATATATGTTAATGGAAGCCTTTTCCATTTTCTTAATCCACTTCTTTTCCAGAAATTAATCAGCTCTTTTCTGTACTGCTTTTTGTCAGTAAGCAGAAGCAATTGTATTCTCCGCTTTTCTATTAATATATCATTATAGATATTATTCTCTTTTAACAATAATATCTTATCTGGATCAAACTTATCATAACTGTCTTTTCCGAATTTCCTTCTTTCATAATAAAACTCAATAGCCTTTTCTGTAAATAATTTCTGCTTCTTATGCTTGCTCATGCTAACTGAACTAGGATGCACTCTATATTTTGATACAATATCAGGCAATACTACAATCCTCTTATTAGAAGTTAAGAGTCTCATCCATAAATCCCTGTCTCCAGCATATATCATCTTTGTCCTGTGATATGTTTGTTTATCATTTCTGAACATAACAGTAGGATTATGGATCATATTATGCACAACAAGCCTGCTTGCAACCTTTTTATAATCATAATCAAAGACCTCTTTACCAATATATTTCCCTGACATATCTATATACTCATATGATCCTGCAACCATGAATATATCTGGATGATTGTCAAGATAATCTGCTTGTTTTTTTAATCTGTCCTTAGTGCAGATATCATCAGAATCATGTATTGCTATATATTCGCCTTTAGCTATCTTGAATGTCCTATTCCTGCTGTATCCAATGTAGAGGTTTTTTTTGTTTCTTAATATCTCTATTCTCTTGTCCTTAGCAGCATATCTCTTCATAATCTTGAAAGAATTGTCAGTAGAACAATCATCAACCAGTATTAACTCAAAATCCTTCATTGATTGGTCTAGCACGCTTTGTATTGATTCCCCTAAATATTTCTCAGTATTATAAATACCTATAGCCACTGTAACTTTTGGTTTATTCATTGTGAATTCACTCCCTCAATTACTGTTTTAATATTTTCAAAAGGAATCCTGCAAACATTAAAGAATTCACAATTACTCTTACCACGAATTTTACAGATTTTATATATAAGTGTATCTTTGTGTTCATAAGGTGGTTGAGAATAATTATACTCATGAAGTGGCCTAAAGATCTCTGGAGCATTATGAGTAATCCTTAATAAGTCAATGCTTTGCGACTCATATTGGTCAAGCATCTTTTTCTTCAGTTCAAGATCTTCTTTGCTCATATTGATAGTTACTATCTCTTCTTCAGTATTGTACAAGAATCTTGGATAAGGCCTTATTTTTATTATAGAAAATTTTTCTAATCTGAAAAGCATCTCTTCATAAAATGATCTGTATCTTGTATATTCAGGGCTCTCATAAACGGGTATTGTGATATTATATTTTTTGATTGCTGAAGCCACAGCAAAATTAGTCATGTCATGATCACAATGGCCTCCTTCATATGCTGCCAAGAAAATTATCGATGGATTGATCTCTTTGATTAATGATACTATATCCTCTATGTTACGCTCCATATTATCAATATCTAATAGTCCTGTTTGATCCTTATTAGTCAAGAATAGTATATTATCCTCTTTAATGCCTATTAGCCCTAAGGCCTTTACTGTTTCTTCCTCTCTCCAACTAGACTTATTAACAGTAACTTTATCAGAAAGGTTCTCTAATCCAGCACCACCATAAATATTGAACATAACATATACTTCACCATTGTTCTGCATGGTCTTAATCATATAACCGCCAGCTATCAATATTTCATCATCATGATGAGATGCTATTATTAATGCCCTGGTGTCAGAATCAGGTTCTGGAATATATCTATAATCAAAGTTCTTATAGTGCATATTAAGTATAAATATTGATAGATTCATTAATACATAAATCAAAACTATTGCAAATACTATTAATTTTATTACTCGTATCCTATTTCTTAATTTTTTTCTCATTTTTATATATTAATCGTGATGCTAATGTCCAGAATATGAAAAAGTAGATAATGAATAATATCCATCCTGCGTTGGTATGAAACATTCCAATAGCAAAGTCCTTGTCAACATATGCTCCAACAATGAATAGTAATAATATCCTCAATACATTAGTCAAGAACATGCCTATAGCTCCGACAAAGAATAATAATATTGCTAATGGTTTTTTTATCTTCTTATGATCCAAGATAAATAACAGTGCATATAGTGCAGTAAATAACAAGAATGAATCAATACCTGAACATGATCCTCCGATTACAGCTTTAAAGCTTCCAATGCCCAGCATAGGCCCGCCTCCACTAACAAATCCTGTAGGAACAAAAGGTATGTATGTTACATCTGCAAAGAAAATGCCAAATATTCTGTATAATATATATGCTATTGTGCTTGAAAAATATTGCCATAATCCATGTACAAGCCTCATTAATATGAAAAAGCCCACAGCTATGCTAATAAAGAAGATGATTTCTCTTTTATATTCCTTAAGAACATATTTAAGGAAATGCAACCCAAAAATGCCTAAGCCTAATGCTGTGAAGAATAGTAGATGAAAAATTATTTTCACAACAGCCCAGAATGTCGCATTTTGCATGAAGAACTCTAAATTCTGATTAATAAGGAACTTGAAAAAATAATGCCCTATGAAGATAATTATCGCCAATGCCAAAAATATATATTGATGTTTTTTAAAATTGAAATCTTTTATATTCTTGATCTTCTCAAATGACCTTAATATGAATGCAACCAACCCAAATAAGAATGCATTAACTAGAAATACCTTGAATAATGTGGGTTCTACATAGAAAGCAGAAGGTATCTCGAGATATTCTTTGAAAAATGCTGTGTGGCTGAAGTAATTGCTTACAACTACCTGAAGCATGATTCCTATAAAGACAAAAATAATACATTTAATGATAAAATTTCTGAATCCAACTTTTTTCCAAAGTTCCATCATATTAAAAACACTCCTTCCTTTATTGCTGTACGCCAGATAGTTATTCTTTGAACTAACAATTTGATATATATGAATGGCAGTAATTTCCAATCATTCCAAGTCCTGACCTTATTCTTAAGTATAGGTCCAATGAATGCTAATGGAAAGATTATTATTTTCAGGAGATTCATAGGTATAACAATCCTCATCTTTATATCCATCTTGTCATTATACCAGATGCATAACTGCAATATTGATTCAATTCTCTTGCCGTTATTGATAAAGCCTTTAATAGTCCATTTCTTTTCCATGTGAGTGATTATCATATCCTTACAATAAGGAACATCACCATATTTTATCATTCTCAATGCTAACTCCCTATCTTCCTGAAATTTAATGTTCTCATTAAACAATCCTACTTTATTGAAAGCACTCTTCCTATATGCAACATTCCCAGTCATCCATTTACCAGACTCTTCCAAGGTAACAGTAAGTTGGTCAGATAAAGTTGAAATATAATCTTTAGATATATAATATAGCTTTCCTTCTATGCCAAGGCATTTATGCTTTCTGAAATAATTGATACTGTTCTTAAGCCAATCCTTATCAGCATAACAGTCTGCATCAGTGAAGAATAATATTTCTCCTCTAGATTTTTTTATGCCTAGATTCCTTGCCTTGGCTGGTCCTAAAGGAGCCTTATTGCATATAATCTTAACACGTTTATCTTTATAGCTATTGATGATCTCTCTTGATCTGTCTGTTGAGCCATCATCTACAATGATAAGCTCGAAATCCTTGTAACTTTGGCTAAGCATTGAGTCAATACACTTATTTAAGTATTTCTCCTCATTATGACAGGGAATAATAATGCTTATCATTGCACAACCTCTTTCTTTGCTATCTTGTTTGCAGTGTAATTAAGGAATATGCTGCCGATGAATCTTCCAGTGATAGTTGCTATTGCCACACCTACTATCCCATATGTTCTTATCAATAATAAGTTCAGGGCTAATGTAATAATGATGATTATGGATTCAGTCCATACGTGATATTTCTGATTATTAGTGGAATCCAGAACTTGAAGACCCCAAATATTATATATGTAGATAGGCACATACCAGATTAGTATTTGTAAGACTAGTACAGCAGGCAGATACTCTTTGCCGAATGCAATGAGAATGATCCATTTGGCAAGAATAGTTACAATCAATGCTCCTAAAGCAGCAAGCAATGATAATATTGATATGTATCTGAGAAACTTTTTTGCATAATCTGGCTTATGGATATTTTTGCAGGTATTAGGAAATATAGCATCAGATATAACCCCTCTTATCATTGTACCTGCAGTCACTAATTGCGAAGCAACAGCATAAAAACCAATGCTTGCAGCACTCAAATATAGCGAGACTATCAAAACATTGATATAACCATAAGTGTTAGTCACAAGTACTGCTACACCTATCCAAAACGAGTGCTTAATGATCCCAAAACATAAACTCCAGTTAGGGATAAGCAAAAACTTTATTTTGATAAATTTCTTGATAAAAATTAGTTGCATAATTGTGATAATAATCCTAGATATTATCCAGGCAATGAGTATATATAGCGGATTCTTATCATAGGTGAATAATAAATATACAACTGCTCCAAAAATTACTACATCTGAAATCCTCACAATAGAGTTATACTTCATCTCCTCAAAAGCACGGAACACGATGTTAAGCAAAGTGCTTACGCCTTGAATAATAACAAGGATACAGGCAACATAGATAAGCATCTTCTGATTATTGTCATATGGAAGAAATAGCCATGTAATAATACACAAAGTTAATGCTACAACAAATCCCCAAATGATCTTAAAAGACATAACATTACTCACAGTATTACCTAAATGCTTATGATCCTTAGAACCCTCACGCAAAACCAAAGTATTCATGCCCAAGTCAACAATAAAAAGAGTTCCTAAGGCGATGTTATATGCAAGGGAGTATCTTCCGTAAAATTCCGGGTTCAGAGAACGGGCTAAGTAAATAGTTATGAAAAACATGATAATCTTAGCAAATATTTCTCCAATTACCAAGAAGCTCATATTCTTCAAGATCTTCTTGCTTGGAAGAAAATCCATCAATCTATTGAACTGTTTTTTTATCATTAAAGACCTCTTTTAAGATATCATTAAACTGCTTCTCACGAACATCCCAAGTATGCTTTTTAGATTCCATTATAGCATTTTTCTCTATTTTTTTCTTAAGAGCAATATTATGCATTAATTTTAAGACTTTATCCTCAAATTCCTTGGAGTTCTTATATAATAGAGAGTTCTTTCCATCAACCAGTATTTCTTTAACACCCTCTGTCTGTTCGACCAATGAAACTTTACCCATAGCCATATACTCAAATATCTTATAAGGAAAACCCTCTAGATAAACATCAGCAAAGCAAATGTCAGACATCTTAATATAAGAATTAAGCTCTTTTCCCTTTACAAAACCAACAAAATCAACATTTATTTTTCTCTCTTGGAAAAGTTTTTCATAATATTGTCTATATTTACCATCTCCAGCAATAACAATCTTTACTTTTTGAGATTTTGTCAGTGATTCTAGTGCATCAATATTTCTATCAAATCTTTTTCTGCTTAAGGAACCGACAAAGAATAAAACAAAATAATCCTTATATTGCTTTTTTAGCTTTTTATATAACGCGGTGTTGATGCCTAGATTATATTCTACAGCATCTCTTATGATAAAGATCTTTCTTTTAAAATATTTTGACAACACTTTTTTATGAAGTTCATTAATGGTGATGATAATAGATGAATTCTTATACAATATATTTTCGAGATATTTATAAAAGAATGATTTAAGAAAGTTGTATAAATTTTTATCAATATGTAATTCTTTTGATTTAATCCCCATTACATCATAAACTTTAAAACATTTGAATTTCTTTGATATAAGAGAAGCAAAAACAGAATTATAAAAAATAAAATAATTGTTAATGTTTTGCTCTTTTATTAAATTCATGACATGTTGGGGCATAGAGAAAATTTTAATAAATTTTCCTATGAATCTTATATTAATTTGAGGAAATCTCAAAATTGTTATTTCTCTATATGATGAAGATTCATATTTACTTGTGTTATTAGGACATATAATAGTTACATGGTGATGCTTACTTAATCCTTTAGCAAAATAGAATAACCTGTTATGATTTGCATTCATCTCCTTAGGGGGAAAGTAATCTGATGAAATCATTATAATTTTCAATTTATCACCTTAACTTGTTGCAACCCATTGTCATATATTTGATTCATATTTCCAAATTTACTTCGGATTCTTGGTTCATTATTTTTTGAATCAATATTGCTACTGTCAATAATATAACCTAAATTAGTTCTGTTAATTAGTTGCTTCATTTTAATCTTGTCTATATTCCAATTTATAATGGATGATGCATAGGTGTTTGAAAATAAAGGGGTATCTAAAATGTCATCTTTGACATAAAGATAGCTTCTCACTCTGTCAAATGTTAGGGTATAATTATTTAGATTTGTTTTATCTATTAATGTTCTACCATTCATATATGTAATAGCTTTTATACTTCTGCTTAAAGCTGAAATGTGATCGCAATATATTAAGTGGTTATTGCATATTATTGATTTTTTAAGTTCTTCATTATCTAGATATTTAATTAATTCTAAGGTGCGATTTCGGACTATCAAATAATCAGATTCAGATGCATATATGGTTACATACATAGGTAGTATAACTGAGATGATAATAATTGATATTGTTATAATATTCAAATACATATTTTTTAATACAAATATTTTGTACAAGAAATAAGATATTAATATGCAGATCAAAGGCAAGAACATATAAAAAAAGTATACTGTTTCTATAGCGAAAGCTAAAGAGATTGTTGTAAATACTATTATGAATATATCTTTCCTATCTTTGTCCTTCTTGTTAAGTAAGATCCAATACCCAAAAGGTAAAAGAATTATTAAGATTCCAAAATTCATGCTGATTGAGAAAAGTATACTTGAGATTTGATCAATAATCTCTATGTTTGTTTTAATAAAATCAACTCTATTCTCCGTACCAATTTCTGCATGTCCGAATATTAAAACAGAACTAAAAAATATCATAATTCCTAAGAATAAAAATATTATCTTATATTCCTTTTTATTTCCATAGATATTGTATATTAAATGAGATAAAATTAGAGATAAAATTGGAATAAATTGAAGTACGGCTGCCCTATGAGTTAAGAATGAAATAATTATTAATGATATTAATAATATAATTTTTTTTATGTCTATTTTTTTTAACATTAGTAGAAGTGTAGTTAAAAATAGTATATGAAGGATGTTCCTAGAAGTATAAAATGTGGAGAATAAAACAAAAAATCTGGTACTCAAGTATATTAATGTGGTTATTATTGATATAAATGGTGTACCAAAAATTTCATGTGATATAAGATAAACTAATAGTGCACATATAATAACAAAAATTAAGTTCCAAAAAATTATTGTTGATGTTAAATCTAATCCGCTTATTAAAGATATTTCAGACAGAAAAATTAATCCGCCGGAAGGATAGGAAAAAGTTGTAATACCTAATGTTGTAAAAATATCAAAATTCCACACTATATATCTATTCTCTTGGATATTTCTTGATAAAGTGTAGATGCCGTATGTATCAGCACCCTTTGGATAAATATTGTTCGTGTCCAACCTAAGTGATATAATAAATACAAGCAACATTAATGCTACTATTAAAATGGTTCTATTTTTATAATTGTAATTATTCATATTATATTCGTTTTTCATTACTTTTTATATTCTTATTTTGTATTACTTCCAATTAATACATTGTCTTCCCAAATTTTTTTTACTCCTAATTTACTATATGACTTCACGCTCTTTATTGCCTTTTTACTATATTGTTGGTACAATTTTGAGTTATTCATTAAATTTAATATTTTGCGTATATTTTGTTCTTTAAAATCAATAGAATTGTTTTTTCTGACAATATCCGTCATATCTCCTACTTTAGTGATAATGGGTACAACTCCACAGGCCATCGCCTCTATAAGTGCTATTGGAAGTCCTTCAGATTTGGAGGTCATCACAAAAAATTTTGATTTATTAAGATATTTTTCCACATTATTTGTGTATCCAACAAATTTAATATTTTTAGATAATTTAAGTTCTTTGGTCAATTTTATGAGATTTGACTTTTCCGAACCTTCACCAATAATCAAAAGTTTTATTTTTTTATAACTTTTAATAAGTCGTATAAATTCAATTATTCTTTCAATATTTTTTATAGGCTCGAGCCTTCCTACAAAAATAAAATCATATATTTTTTTGTTTTTTTTGAACCTAAATTTAATATCGTCATAAGCATTAGGAAGTATAAATATATTATCTTTCTTATATTTTCTAATTTTTTCTTTAGAAATTTTTCCTGTTACTGTTACATAATCTGCTTTTTTAAGGAAGGGTTTTAATAAAAACGCATAACTTTTATTTAGATGTTCATTCATGTCCGTTCCTATTAGAGATATTCCTACAGGTTTTTTCGTTATATGTGAGGCTATTATAGCATTAATTCCGTGTGGCAATAAATAGTATGACCAAATAATATCTGATTTTTTTCCGAAACGTATAATATTTGCAAGTTTTTCAAAAATTCTATATATTCTATTATTGCTCTGTGATGTAATATATTCTACTTTTGGAATAAATAAACCTGCTTTGTCTCTTACCAAATAGACTTTATTGACTCTTTCAGATAATATAATTGGAGATAAATGGTATTTTACTACATTCATATCTAATTTGCAGGTTATTGTAATATTATATTTTATTTTACTTGTGTTGTTTCTAAGACATATCAAGGAATTTAGAATATAATTTAAAGCTCTTGGATATTTTCTCTTATCACTTAATATTAGATAATTTTTTCTTGAGAATATGAATGATCCATCGTTTTCTTGATTATTTATTATATTACTATACAAATTTTTTGCCTTCTCAATATCTATATCAATCAAAGATTTTGCTAAAATTGAATCATAGTATGTCACTACAGGTTTTTTGCTATAACATGAGTATTTGCAATGGTTATTGTTAATCGCTTCTTTAAGATATAATTCTAATTTTTTTATAATAGGGAATACTTTTTTATTTCTTGTAATTTTGTAATATTCTTCTAAGTCCATAAGTTCGAATGCATTATATTGAAAACAAAGATAATGAATCTGTTTTTTTTCATAAGAATTTCCTATACAATATGGTAATTCACCAGTTTTTAACTGAACATTAGACAAAAAATCTACTAATTTATCTGTTCTTTCTAAGAATTTTCTATTAGATGTAGCTTTATATAATTCCGCTTTGAACCATAGTACTAAAGTTGTATTATTTGGAACTAATCCCCTTGGTTTTTGGAAATAATTAACACATAATCCTCCTTTATATTCTTCATATCCAATATCAGATTCCATGTATGTGTACCATCTAATTGCTGAATTTAGGTATCTCTTTTTTTTTGTTATATGATACAAATTCAATAACGCAATACTCGCCCAGCATCCTTCGATAGTTGCTACCAAACCTTTTCTTTCTTTCAGTGGATATTCCCATGTGCCATTATTTTTTTGTATTCTAACAATGTAATCTGCAGAAAGTATCGCAATCTTTTTGTATTTCTTTAACTTTTTGATTTTATACAATTCAATATTATTTAATATCCAATATGCTTGAGCTTGTAGAAAAAAATGATTATCTCTCCATCTATAAAAACTTAAATAAGATTTTAGGAAACGCCAAATTCTCTTATGATATTTTATACCTATATCCGGACCTATTATTTTCTGTCCATCCCAACAATTATTAAGTATAAAATTGTATAAATTTTCTGTCGAGTTATCTATATTTTGATTATTTAAAAATTTCATTTTCTAATAAATTAATCATCCAATTTGTAACATCTATTTTGTCTTTTAATAGTCTTTCTCTTTTACTTTGCCATTCTTTCTTAAGGTTTTTTCTTTTGACTAATTCTAATGCTTTTTGTATACCTTCTTTTTGGCTTTTATAATTGAATACTAATCCATACTTTTCTTCTTCTTCATCTGTATAACCCCTATATGTTTGGGAGATAAATATTGCTGGAACCCCGAGTACTGCACATTCAGAAGCCATTGTAGCACTTTCACCTATTAATAGGGTGCAATATGCCATTAAATCATATATTTCTTCTGGATGTAATTTTATGCGATATTTTTCAAGTTCTTTTGGTAATTGTTTTTCTGAAGTAATCAGGACTCTTCCATATTTACTTAACTGCTCAACCAACTGAGTAGCATCTGTAAAGCCATGATCGCCAACATCATGTGTTGCTTGCCATTCAACAATCCGTACAATGAAGTATTTTCCTCTAATATTCAATTTATTGATTATTCTTTTACTAGGCGTGTATCTTTTTGGATGCAGGTATGCTAATTCATGATATCCTTCATATCTAATTTGTTTTTTTCCAAGATTTAGTTTATAACAGAAAGGTGTTACTATCTTTGTTGCAAATGGAAATGTTAGCCAATTTTGTAATGTGGAATGCTCTGTGTCATCGAAAATATAAGATGGTATGCCTAAAAACCAGCTTACCTGGGCTATATAACAATTTCCTACTCCACCTATCATTGTATCTGGCTTAAATTTTCTCGCCAATTTATATATCATCCAATCAATTTGAAACATTCCAAGAAACTTCTTGAAACCCTTATAACCCCTTCTTTTCGTATACTTAAACCCATAAGCATCCAATAATCGCAAAGTACATTCTTTATCTCTTGCAACTAAGCAGAATTCATGTCCTTTCTTTTGCATCTCCCAGATAAAGTTCTTAAACAAATGAACATGTGCAGGGTGGTTAAAATCTATCAAGATTCTCAAAAGAACACCACCCCGATAACACAAAAGACTATTGTTATTCCATAAATTATGTAAACAGCTTCATTCTCTTTTAATCTGAAATAGTATGTTAAAATATATTTTATACTCTTGAATCTTACGCTTTCAGGAGCAATTATTGTCCCGTTTTTTCTTATTCCACCAAACTTAACATCAGGAATCTTCCTAATTGTAAGTATATATGTATCAAGTATAAAATTCACAATATGCGGGATTAATATTATTATTCCGAAAACTTCTAGCTTATTGATTATCAGGAATGCTCCTAATGCGGCACCGACCATGAATTGTCCAACATTTCCTTCAAGGATTTTGGCAGGATAGAATGCATTAGGAATAAATGCAATAAATGCACCTAATATAGGCAGTATCACAAATAAATGACTTACATCGTTCATCATATATGTTTTGATAGCGACAGTCATTAATAATATCAAACTTAGACCTGCACTTTGACCATTAAAGCCTGAATGTACATTCAAAAGATTAGCAACTACCATTACATAAATAGGAGCAATTACATATGGAAGCCAGTCACCTAAAAATAGATTGTACCCAAATACATTTATTACATCATGAGCAATCAAAACACCGACAGGCAATGATAATATTAATAATGTTATTATTTTATCATATCTTTGCTTGAATGCAAACAAGTCGTCAACAATACCATACATTGCATAGACGATAATTACAAAATAAAATATAAACAATTCACCAGTTCTAATATCTTTAAAGAAAAATAATGTAGATAATGCAAGCGAGATCATAATCCCTGCCAATATTGCGAGTCCTCCCATTGAAGGTATCTTAACAATTCCTTTCTTATATCTATCCTGCACCACATAACCTAATTTAACTAATTTTTTGATGAAATATGGTATAGCAACCATTGTTGCGAAAAAGGCGTACAAGAATATCAACGCTAGCTTATAATTCGTGTTATTGAATATGTTTGGATCTAAGTACATGTTATCATCTCCCTATTCCTCTATAAGTGAATTTGAATCTTTGATCATAGAACATGTTCTTTCCATCGATCAGTATCTTTATTTTATCGAAGTCTAGATCATTGAACTGTTTATGATTAGTGCAAAGAATGATGAATGGACATTTTAATTGGAAGCCATGAAGTGACGAAGCATCACTCTCTATGTATGGATCATATGTTATGACATTTGCCCCTTTTTTCTTCAATAGATTAATTATTTCAAGTGATGGGCTTTCACGAAGATCAGCAACATCAGCCTTGTAAGATAATCCTAGTACTCCGATTGTAGTTCCATTAAGAGATAATTTATGATCATTCAAAGCATCAATAAGCAATTGAACAGTATATGCTGGCATTGAATTATTTATCTCTCTGGCAAGCTTCAAGAACTTATGGTCAAAGCCTTTTGTCTTGGCTCTTTCAATCAAATAATAAGGATCAACTGGAATGCAATGCCCTCCGACGCCGCATGAAGGATAATGTGCAAGGAAAGCAAAAGGTTTTGTTGATGCTCCTTTAATCACTTCAACAGTATCAATATCCAAGAAAGAAAAACTTTTAGCTAATTCATTGACAAAAGCAATATTAATATCTCGAAAAGTATTCTCAACAATCTTAGTTGCTTCAGCAGTCCTTATATTAGACATCTTCATTACTGATCCTGATAATATTGATGTATAGAAATCATAAGCCTTATCCAAACATTTTGAAGTAAGACCGCCAACAACTCTTGGAATATTAGAAACATTCCATTTTGGATCTCCTGGATTGATTCTTTCAGGACAATGAGCCAGGAAATAATCAACACCAACAACTAAATTATGCTTATCAAAAATAGGCTTAACAACATCCTCCATTACACCAGGATTTATTGTTGATTCAACAACAACCAAGGATTTTTTCTTAAGATTCATAGCAGTATATTCAGAAGCACTTATTACTGGCTGAAGATCAGGATTCTTAAGCTTATCAACAGGTGTCGGAACACAAATAATAATAACATCAGAATCCGCAACAAAACCAGGATTATCAGTACTTACCTCAAATTTTTGTTGTATTGGCTTTCCTTCAATTGGATCAATGCCTTTAAGTATTGAGTCAATCTTTTTCTTGCTTAAATCAATGCCATACACTTTATGGCCTTTGCTAGCGCAAAGCTCAGCTAGAGGATATCCTACATAACCTAAACCTATTACGCAAACATTCATGTTTTAAACCCCCGTATCGTCCTAAGAAAGAGACAGCATTTATAAAGGTTGTGAATTTTATTGGGTTTGTAACTACTTATGAATAATTACTATATATAATACCGCAACTTTTTTATATAATGAATGATTTATTCATCTTATGATTAAAAGCCAAAAATCAGAGAATTCAAAAGATAAAATAGTATATGAAGAAATGCTAAGGATGCAAAAACTTATTAGAGAGCATCAGCAATTGTTAGAAGCAATTGGCAGACTATGAAAAAACAGAAAGATTTACGAATACAATTTTCTCACAAAGTATTCATGTGAATTGAAAATAATGTGCTTTTTCTGCAATTCCTTCACGAATGTTCTTGTCAGATTTTTTTCAGAGGTAATAACACTATGGATTTTCACAAAGTATGTAAGCTCGAATTTTTTTAAGGTCTTTGAAATTTCTTTATTATCAGCTATTATAAGCATATCTATGTCTGCGTAATCTTTATTGTTCACAACTGATCCAAACAGTAGTATTTTTGCGTGATTGAAATAATTGCTCATTTCAAGATAAAGCCTATTGAATATTTCTTTCTCAAGAAAATCAAAAAGCCTTTGTTTTTCGCAAATACTTATATATTCATATGTTAATGGATTATTCAGATTAATCTTATAAAATATGAATCTTTCTCTTTTGTCTTCAATCAGTATTTTGGCATCAACAAGATTCTGCAAATGTATTCTTATTGTTTGATGAGGTTTTTTGAAATATCTCTCAAATTCGCTCAGGCTAATTGCCTTGTTTATATCCTCTAAAAAAACCATGATATAAGTATAATAATTTACCATAAGGTAAATAAATCTACTAAGCTTTATAAATTTTCCTAAAAATATGCTCTCTTACTATCATAATCTGATCTTGGTTTATTGTATTCAAAATACTTCTAACATCCAATAATAATTTCGCAAGCAATTTAGAATCAAAATTTATAGGTATGTTCTTAAGATAATACTGATTGTCTGTCCTTAATCCTTTATCCTGCTCTAATATATCTGAAAATTTGAATTTTATGATTCCTAATTCTTCCATAATCCTTATGACTTCTATTGTACAGGAATGTATTTCTGACTTAATGCCTATTTTCATGAGCAATGAGTAAGCTGCAAGATACTCAGCATAGTATTTTTGTGTTGCAAGCCACATATTGGATCCAGAGTTTTTTATGAGGTTACCAACCATAAGTGTCTCTTCTGAACTTTTGTAGTACTCTTCAGCAAGATCATCATCAGGCACTAATAGTTTCATGCCCTGATTTATGCACCAGATAATTTTTTCATTCATAAAACAGGTAATGAAGAATCCTTTAATTGTCTTTCTATGAAAAAACCGAAAGATTTACGAAAATCAGCCAACTCTCCAAATATTCTCAATCATATCAATGATTTTTGGTCCTGAATCACCCTCTCCAAAGGGATTTTTCCAATTCCGATCACTTTGTATCATGTACTGGACTGATTGAAGTATCTTTTCCGGATCAGCACCTGCAAGAATATTGCTTTTAACTTCTAATGTCTCTGGCCTTTCTGTATTGTCTCTCAAAGTAACGCAAGGCACTCTAAGGATGCATGATTCTTCCTGTATTCCTCCTGAATCAGTAAGTACGCATAAGCAGTTCTTCATGAGTTTGATCATGTCTACATATCCTACTGGATCAATCAATTCAATGCCCTCTGGAACTGTTATTTCATGCTGCCTGATCATCTTAAGCGCTCTCGGATGTATCGGATATATTATCTTTTTATTGGAATGCTCATGGACATTGCTTAATCCTTTGAATATGCTCACAAATCTTTCTTTATTGTCAACATTTTCCTGCCTATGGATTGTTGCCAGGAAATATTCTTTAGGATTTAAGCTTAATTTTTCTAGTATTCTAGAATTTTGCTCTGAGATGCTTTCTATTGCCATCAGGGTGTCTACTATTGTATTGCCGACAACAAATATCTTATCTTGAGATATTCCTTCAGACAAGAGTATCTGCTCCTGTTTTTTTGTAGGAACAAAAAGATAATTTGATATATGATCAGCAATTATCCTGTTTATCTCTTCAGGCATGTTATTATCATAACTCCTTAATCCTGCTTCAACATGAGCAATCTTTATCTTAAGCTTACTTGCAACTAACGCACCTGCAAGCGCTGTGTTAGTGTCTCCTTGTATAAACACTATGTCTGGATTTTCAGAAATATGCTTTTCCTCTAATCTTTCTAGCATTAATCCTGTTTGCTTGGCATGACTATGCGATCCGACATTTAGATTATATTTTGCTGGCTGAAGATTTAGCTCTTTGAAAAATATCTTATCCATATTTTCAGAATAATGCTGATTAGTATGGATGATAAAGTATTCTTTATTGTTATTTTCCAGATGCTTAATTATCGGATATAGCTTTATTATTTCTGGTCTTGTGCCGAGAATTATTCCATATTTCATTTTCATAATGGAATATGTCAATGATTATAAATTTATTTATCTGAGATTATTATTAATGAATTAGTTTTAAAACTAAAAAACCGAATATTGTAGTCACTTCTCAGTAAAAAAACACAACATTTTTAAAATAATGCATATTCAACAGTTCATGGATCCTGATAAAGTCAAAGATCAAGACGATGATCTTTATGAACCGTTGATATGGGCATTGAGCATAGGCATAATTGTAGTCATAGCAACATTATTCTTTACAAGGCCAGCTCCAGAGAGTTTTACTGAATTATATTTCTTGAACCATACAACACTTCCTGAATATGTCAATCAAGACTATAAATATGATTATTCATTTGTAGTACATAATCTAGAAAATAAGCCTGTAGAATATAACTATACAACAACACTTGAATTATACAAGTATGATTACACCTGTGAAAAGCCAGATCTCTATCTAGAGCTTAAAAACAATACAAGAATAACAGATACAGATGATCCGGCATTATTAATCAGAGAGGATTCATATAATGTAAGCTTTAATTTTGAATTAATGCAAGAAAATGGCTTAGGCTTTCAAATCCATGACATTAATAAAAATCCATTGATAGACATCTCAATTGACAATAAAGCATATTTTCAAAATATTCCAATAAACATCTCAAATACAGATAATCATAAGTTCTTATTATCAGTAAATCCTAAAACAATGATATTAACCATTGATAATAATTCATTAACATTAGATACGCCTGAAAATTATAAAGGATTTCCGTACATTGAAACAAGGCCTTATGCTTATATTTCAAACTTTATTATTACAAGGAACAGCACAAAACAGAATGTAAACATAAGAGCATCAGATTCAATAAATAAGGAAGTGACATTGAACAAAACTGCAGAACAAGGAATAAAAATATTATACAGCAGATATCTCTCAAGCCCATTGTATCAAAAACTAGTGCTAGATCCGACAATAAGATCAACTAAAGTCAATGATTCAATAACAACATACTATGCAGATGAGATAAACATCAGCTCATTTATTCTATCAACCAATTTTAAAATATATACAAACACCAAGGTATTGCTGATATTTGATGGCAAGCTATCAATAGAATATTCAGATAAATTAGTCATTAACAATAGAGAATATGATTCAACTTCAAGATCAATGAATAGCCTAGTCATAAAGTACTGGTATAATCATACAGAGATATACTTCAATGATAAATTAGTGACAATAGTTGATGTTGATCTCTACAAGACAACACCAAAGATTATCTCTTATAATAATGCTGTTGTAAGGGACTTCAGCATCAAAGCAATAAATGAGCCGATAGCAATCAATTATAAAATCCCGGGAAGAATGCAAACAGAATATTCAGGACTCTTGACATTAAGCACAATACAAAAATTAAGACCAAACACCACAGAACAAGCTCATGAACAAGTCCAAGAACTCTTTCAGAGAGAGGAGATAGATTGGACAAGCTTTAATTTGCGAGCAAATTATTATGATAGTGATAAAAATGGAACATTCACAATAAGCTATGAAACTATCAACAGCACGATATTCACGTTTTCAGCAAATGCAATAGGGCAGCAAGCATATATAAGCTATATTAAGAATAATCAATTGATAGCAAGGAATTTCTCAATACAACCGCTCTCAATTAATAGGTTATTAGTGGATGTTGATAGCAACACATTAATATTTAGCTTTAATGATCGGTTCTTGCTAAAAGACAATATTCCTATTGTTCCAGGGGTTGCATTATTTGAATATCCAGGACTGATGCTATTGAATGCCCAGGCAGAAAACAAAGAGACAAACACATACAGGATTTTTAAGAAACAGACAACTGTTGATTGCAAACCACAATTAATAAATATATATTCATATTCAGATATAAAAACCATTGCATACAACCAATTTTTGATATACAATGGATATGTAATATACAATGAGGACTTTGATATTGCCAAGGTTCAGATAACATTACAGAATGGCCAGGAGATTCATTTCTGGTCATCAAGGATTTAAAATGGAAATACTACAAATATTGCAGATCATTATCGGATTGCCATTAGCATTATTCCTTCCAGGATATTTAATAACAAGAATATTCTTTAAGGAGCTTGAAGAGCTGGAAAAAATAGCACTAGGATTTGTAGTAAGCATAGCAGTAGACATATTTCTAGGATTATTCCTGGGATATAATAAGTACATGAAGGAATTGACAGGAGGCATAACAGCACTTAATCTATGGATATATCTAGGATCAATAACAATATTATTATTAATTTTCTGGGCATTGATCAGAAGAAATGAACGGAAAGCTGTTATGCATGCAATAAAGAGCTTATTTGTCAAGAATAAATGATAATTCTCTATTATAGAAATATTCATCATAAGTGTAAATGTCAGATTTTTTTATGATGTTTGTTAGATTTTTCAGCATTTCAAGAATATGTTATAGCAAGAACTATTAATCCCAGAACAAGGCAATATGCAGAAAACCAAGAGAATTTATTCTTCTTGATGAGATTCATCAATAATTTCAAAGAGAAGTAACCGATAACAGCAGAGAATAATGTTCCAATAATCATTGGAGTGATATTAGCATCATAATTGATATCATTGATATGCAGTATCAATGCTCCAAGAATAGCCGGGATAAATATTAAAAATGAAAATCTTGCAGCATCCTCTTTCTTGATGCCAAGCATCATTCCAAAGCTTATTGTTGATCCTGATCTTGACACGCCAGGAAGAATAGCAATCGCCTGGAAAAGTCCAATAACAAAAGCCTTTCCTATGCTTAATTCTTTATTTTTCTTTGAAGGGTATTTAGATAAAAAGAGTATTAATGCAGTGAATAATAATGAAAATCCTACTGTCCTTAAATCATTGAATACAGATTCAATCCATGACTGAAAAAAATATCCTGCAATAGCAATAGGGATGGTTGCGATGATGATCATTAAAATTATCTTCAGTTTTTCTTTTTCCCAATTAATCAATCCTGTCATCAATTCAAGAATCTCTTTTCTAAAAAAGGATAAAACAACAATCAAGCTACCAATATGCAGCATAATGTCAAAAATCAATGGTTGATCTAAATTAAAGATATTCTTCATTATAACAAGATGCCCAGAACTTGAAACAGGCAGCCATTCAGTTATTCCTTGAACAATGCCTAGAATGATAGCTTGGAAAATGTCCATTTAAACACCCCGATACCAACAATTATTCCAAAAGTATCTGCTAACATATCATAATAACTAAAACTTCTAGATGGAATCATTGACTGAAGATATTCTGACAAGACAACAAAAATCAGACAAAAAACTATGCCAAAAACATAATAATGTTTAACATTAAACATCTGAAATACCTTAAGGCTTATAATAACTAAGACAAAGAATTCAGCAAAATGAATCAGCTTATCATTATCATTAACCGCATCAAGATCCTTTGGGACAGTGATCAAGAATCCGAACATCATGATCAAGATATAAACAATCAATAATGCTAAAGCAACATATTTCTTTTTAGATTTCGCCATGTTCAAGGAATTAGAATTCTGTTTATAAAATTTATGCATAAAAATATTCTTTCACTTTGTTCAAGTATGTTTTTGAAATATTCAAAAACATTTTTAAATACCCTAAATTTCCTTCTCAGTATAATGCATTTGTATAATCGCGTAGCATATGCTTAAATGAGGTTAAATAATGGTTGAAAATAATAAACAGGCAGCAAAGAATGCAGCAAAATCAGCTGCTGATCTGAAAAAACAGAAAAAAAAGAAATGGTGTCCGATAATAGCTCCAGACCTTTTCAGTAACAGAGTTCTTGGAGAATCATTGCTAGATGATGCATCACAATTAATGAATAGGACAATTACTGTGAATATGATGCAATTGTTAGGAGATATGAAAAAGCAGAACATAAACATGATGTTCAAAGTAGTTGATGTCAAAGAAGGCAAAGGCTTAACTGAACCAATGAAATTTGAAGTGTCACAATCATCAACCAGAAGGCTTGCACGAAGAGAAAAAGACAAGCTGATGGATAGCTTTGTGGTAAAAACAGGAGACAATAAGCTGATAAGGATAAAGACAATAATGATAACAAACAATGCCACAAAAGGCAAAGTCCAGACAGCATTAATAAAAAATTGCAGGTATGCATGCAAGGAATTAATCAATGCAACAACATTCACCAACTTATTCTATGATCTTGTTAATGGAAAATTCCAGAAGCAGGTGAAAGATGCTCTTCATAAGACATATCCGTTGAGGATATTAGAGATAAGGCTTGTCGAATTGGAAAGAAGAAAGAAAAAAGAGTCAATAGAAGAGCAGGAATTGCTAAAATTAAAAGAGCAAAAAGAATTAGCTTCAGAAGAAGAGACAGAAGTAGAAGAGAAAAATGATCAATCAGGAGTATGATCTAGAGCTTGATAAGGTTGTTTCTGAAATAAAGAAAGAGCAGGCTAAAAAGATTCTTATACAGCTCGGTGAAGGCTTAAAGCCTAGAGCAATTGAGATACAGGAGCATATACAGGCAGAAATGAAGAATGATGCTCCTGAAATATTTTTCTGGCTTAATTCATGTTATGGAAAATGCGATATCCCGGACATTCTTGAATCAAGAAAGAATGAGTTTGATATGCTGATACAGTTTGGGCATTAAATGATTTATTATTTATACTGATTTATTATTTATTCAGTTCATTCTTACATAATTCCTTGCATAACCATTCAACATTTGGAGCAAGCTTGTATTTATAATACTCTTTAATAGGCATCCAGATAAATTCAGAAAATACCTCTTCCATTATCTTAATCTCTCCATTCATGATCTCTGCTTCAAAGATATTGCTCTGGATTAGCTCATCTTTTTTAGAAAATTCAAAGCAACCAAGATTTCTTGTTATCTTGACATCAACATTGATTTCTTCTTTAGTCTCTCTAATTGCAGCATGCTCCAATGCTTCATTGTCTTTGACTTTTCCTCCAGGCAATTCATAATAATCATGCTTGATCCTGTAAAGCAAAAGAATATTATCATAATGGATTATTGCACATCCGCTTAATACCTTTATTGCCATCTTATTTGATCCTCTCAATAGTCTCAATATCCTTAACTCTTTTATCAGCCTTAATTGATGTCCTGAAGATGTTCCAGAACACTTTCTGGATCCATTCAACCCATTCTTCATCAATAATATCATAAAATATGTGGTTCAATTTGTCTTTTCCTGAGATTTTTCTTTCCTTGAATCTTGCCCATTTATTATCAACAATAAATGCCCTGAATGGCTGCTCAGCATGCCTGATCTCAATCATTTCCTTCTTTAATTTATAATTTATCTGCAGCATCTTCTGGATATTCTTCATAGAATCTAGATCAACATTGCACAATATTTTAATGCTTACATTATTCTCAGCCAATTCCTCAAAAACATCTATTATTTTCATTTTTCCCTGGATGGCATTGACCCATGAAAGATTTCCGGAAAATATCAATACCTGGCTTTCTGCACTTCTCAATGCATTAACCAAATCCTGTTTTGCAGTAATTGTGTCTTCTTTCTGCTCCTCGAGAAATGCACTTCTTTTTGATTCATCAACATACTGATAGATATCAAAAGGGCTGAAGTCTTTTTTATCCCGTGCAATCTCTATTCTCTTGAAAAGCCTTTCCTGAAATTCAGAAGAGTGAATCTTCTCCACATTATTCCAGTAAGCGATCTTCAATGCTCCTCTTGTACCGCCTCTGAATGTTCTTGATGCAATTATGCCTTGCTCTTTGCTTATTTTTTCAACATATGTATCAGCAGTGCGCCAATTCTTATTTATATGAAATGCAATCTCCTGGATAGTTCTTGGCTTAATATAAACAAATTCAGAAATTTTTTTAATTGTCTTTGAATCAAGCATACCTTCGTTAATGGCTAATTTCTTATAAAACTTTCGAAAATACAACACTGATACACTTTTTTGACTAAAAATAATTAATATATATACAACACTAATATATATCATGTCCTTTGACAGGATTGCGGGGTGAAAAAATGATAAAGGATTATTGGACAGAAGAGGAAATGGAGGAAATAATAATGGATTCAGCAGATTATGAATCCTGGAAAAAAACCATAGTGATTGAAAGAATAAAATAATCTTTTTTATAAAAAACATCAATCAAAAAGATTTTAAAATAATAATTAATTGCTTTTTTTGTTATATAATGTATATTTATGCATTTCTCGTCAGCAAACTGATAGCATTTTCTGGCAGATTTTTCATGAAAAGGAAATTTTTATATATTGAATAAGGGTTTCTTTTAAGAAAATTGAGATAAAGAAAAAATTTCAAGACGATAAAATGTATGAATTGATCATTACTGAAAAGCCGAATGCTGCAAAAATGATAGCAGCTGCATTAGCAGACTCAAAAATCATAAAAGAAAACAATAAGGGGGTCCCTTACTATAAGATAATCCATAATAAGAAAGACATTGTTGTCGGATGCGCAGTGGGCCATTTGTATACTGTTGCAGAGAAGCTGAAAAGCTTTAAGTATCCTGTTTTTGATCTTCAGTGGAAGAAGAATTCTGATGTGAACAAGAATGATTTCAGCAAAAAATATGCAGATACATTAAAGAAATTAGCTAAAGATGCAAATTCTTTCACTGTAGCCACTGATTATGACATTGAAGGTGAAGTCATTGGATTAAATTGTGTAAGGTTTGTATGCAAGCAAAAAGATGCTGCAAGGATGAAGTTTTCAACATTGACAAAGCCTGATATTGTCGATTCTTATGAAAATAAGTCATCAACATTAGATTGGGGACAGGCATATGCAGGAGAGACAAGGCATTTTCTTGATTGGATGTATGGAATTAATTTAAGCAGGGCATTGACTCTTGCAATAAAGAATGCAGGAATGTTCAAGATATTAAGCTCTGGAAGAGTCCAGGGGCCTGCATTAAAGTTAGTTGTTGAGAAAGAGAAAGAGATCAAGGCTTTTATTTCAGAGCCTTATTGGCAGGTACAGGTAAACGGTCGCTTTTCAGATAATAAATTAATTGAATTCTGGCATGAAAAAGAAAAGATATCAACAGCAGAAGAAGCGCTCAATATATACAATAAGGTAAAATCAAAGAATGGAAAAGTCTTGAAAACACAAAATTCTGAATTTATACAAAAGACACCTGTACCGTTTGATCTAACTACACTACAGACAGAAGCTTACAGGTTTTTTGGAATTAATCCGAAACAAACCCTTGACATAGCACAAGAGCTCTATACTTCAGGATTCATATCATATCCGAGAACAAGCTCACAAAAACTTCCTAATGTGAATTTCAAGAAATTGCTCGAGCAATTATCCAAGTATGATGTTAAAGCAATGGATTTATTGAAAACAAGCCTTAAGCCTTCAGAAGGAAAAAAGACAGATCCTGCACATCCAGCAATCTATCCAACAGGAATAATACCAAAATTAAAAGATAGGCAATTTAAGGTTTATGATCTTATTGTGAAGAGGTTCCTTGCATGTTTTGCAGAAGAAGCAAAAAGAGAGACATTAACAATAACTGTTGATATTGAAAATGAAAAATTCATTGCTCGAGGAACAAGGACAATAAAGCAAGGATGGCATTATTATTATATGCCATATGTGCAATTAGAGGAGCAACAGATGCCAAAAGTCAAAGTCAATGAAGCATTCTTCAACAAAGAGACAATTAAGCATGATAAATTCACTCAACCACCAAAAAGATTCACACCAGCCTCTATTATCAGGGAATTAGAGAAAAAGAATCTTGGCACAAAAGCAACACGCGCCCAGATTGTTGATTCATTATATGAAAGAAATTACATAAAACATGAATCTATAGAAGCAACAGAGCTAGGCATTCAGACAGTTGAAACATTAGAAAAATTTGCAGCTGAAATTCTTGATGAAAAACTCACAAGACATTTTGAGAATGAGATGGAAAAAATCAGGCAGAAGAAACTGACTGAAGATAAAGTATTGAAAGAGGCTGAAAAGACACTAATTAAGGTTCTGGAAAAATTCAAGAAAAATGAGAAAAGCATTGGAAAAGAATTAAGCAAAAGCCATAAGCAGCATCTTGAGACAAGCTCATTTATTGGAAAATGTCCTAATTGCGAAAAAGGAAACCTTAAGATAATGTATTCAAGAAAATCCAAGAGGAAATTCATAGCGTGCGATGCATACCCTGAATGCAAGACAATAATGAACATGCCAGGATACAATATAAAGGTATTTGATAAGACATGTGAGCATTGCAAATATCCTATTGTTAGAGTTATTGCGGGAAAAAATACAAAAGAATTGTGCATTAATAATCATTGTCCATCAAAAAAACATGAAGACAAGAAAGTCCAGAAGCATATTGATGCGTTAGAGAACGGCCAAATAGTAAGCAAATGCCCAAAATGCAATAAGGATCTAGTTTTAAGAAAATCAGTCTATGGACAATTTCTTGGATGCAGCGGATTCCCAAAATGCAGATACACAGAAAAGATCCCTGAAAATGAAGAAGATAAGAAAGCCATAGAAAAGAAAAGAGAATATATTAAGAATAATCAAAACAAGGATCAATCTCCGCCATCATCAAAGTCCATGTCATCAAAATCATAGTCATCATCATCTAATCCTGCATCAATATCCTCTCTGCCCAGATCAAATTCATCATCCTTCTTTTTCTTGTCCTCTATCACTATGATGTCATCAGTCGAATCATATTTATCCTTAGCCATTTTTTGCCCCCAATCGATGCCCTATATAGATAGCAATATTTATAAATCTTTTGCAAAAACTTTAAATACAGCAGCCAGATACAATAATAAATGGGGTTGTGGGGTAACTTGGCTAGCCTTCGAGGTTTGGGACCTTGCGATCCCGGTTCAAATCCGGGCAGCCCCATTCAATACACTCAATTCAATATAGTATACTAATATGTATTTTCTAAACCAAAAAGTATATAAATCCTCTGATTAATAATCCTGTATTGGTGAGGATCATGAGGATATATTTCATATTATTGCTGATATTGCTTTCTGCTCCTGCATTAGCGCTAAATGTAGATTATTCCTATAAGGCAAAGGTTGATTCAATATATAACAATGAGACAGCAATTTATGCATTTAAATTCATCAATGCAAACAACAATACTGAAAGAATACAATTCTACACAATCAGCGGCTATTGGGATTTGACTCCAACATTGATTTTAATGGAGGCATTCTCAACAAAAAATGTTAATCTTGAGATAGTTACTTATGAAAAAGACCTTTACGGACCGCAGCTTGTTCCTGTTACTATAAAATTATTGAACAATGAAGATTCTGTAGTTGAAAACTTGTATGTATATATTAAATCATCAAATGATACGCCAAAACAATATGTTCCGAATGTATATATGGAAGTGTCAATGCCTACAGAGATTGATCCAAGAAAATCAACAAGCATTGAAGTCTATCTGCGCAACAGGAATCCATTAAACATGAAGGATTTAACAGTATCAATAACATCAGAATTATTCAACAAAGATTTTAAGACACAATTATCCGGATTAGAAGAAAAAAGCAACCAGATATTATTTGTTGATCTAGATACTGCGCAAGCTCCAGCAACCTATGATGTTAATGTGAAATTGATCTATGAAAATAAGACAATATCTCAGGTGGAAAAACAGATAATAATCAAGAATTATGCAGATGTTACAGTGGAGCAGACAAAAACAAAAGGATTATTCTCAACAACAGAAAAAATTTCTCTCTACAATGAAGGAAATTATCAGGTCATGAAAACTGTCAATTTGGAAAGAAATTGGTTCCAGAGAATATTCACTAAAGCTTCTGTAAGGCCAGAAATAATTAGGGATCAAGGAAAATTCTTTATGTCATGGACTATCCCATTAACGCCGAGACTAGAATCTGAAATAGTAGTAAAGACAAATTATACCATATTAGCATTAATAATAGCGATAATAATCATCTCAATAATATTATATTTCTTATTAAGAAGCCCGGTAATTCTATATAAGAAAGCAAAAATCATATCAGGATCAGAAGAAGGAGTGTCTGACATTAAGATAAGGCTTCATATAAAGAACAGGTCAGGACAGACGATAAGGAACATAAAAATTATTGATAAGTATCCAAAGATTGTTCAATTAGAGGAAGAATCTGCTTTAGGATCATTAAAGCCGATAAAAATGTTATCAGCAGATAAGCTTAATAGTCTATTGACATGGACTCTTGAATCACTTGATCCATATGAAGAAAGATTGCTTGTATACAAGGTAAAATCAACTCTTAACATTGTAGGCAATATCACATTACCATTAGCAAAAGTGAAATTCCATACGCCAGCAGGAGATAGGACATCTTATTCTGATAAAGTGAAACTATTGCATAAATCACATCATTCATTGAAGGAAAAATAATTAAAAAAGTAATTAATTTCTAAGAATTAAGACGTTTATTAGTACATTTGCATGAGATAAATATATCCCCTCGCCCAGATTTTCTAAGCGGTTTAGGTTGTTTCGTTACCGAGGGCTTCAACGAAGTTGAACCCTCAGTTTTGACGCGACTTTTCCTAAAAGGCGCTTCTCGAACCGGGAACCTTTCGGTGACGGCTGAACATTTTTCATCCATTGTCATTAGACATAGTCGAATGCTTTCTACAGCCGAACGCTCTAGCCATTGAGCTACGAGGGGACAATGATTTGAAACAGCCATTAATTTATAAATATTTTCTATTGATCATGCATGAAATAGACAATGCATGAAATAGACATTGAACAGTATCTCCGATTAAGAATTCTTCACTATAGAATTTAGAGAAAAATCAATGCAGGATGACTGCATTGATTAGTCTCACATTGAAAAACAATAAGGAGTTTAGGGACTTTATTATAAAAAACCTTGTATTACCTGAAGAATGTTCACAGGTTTTGGAGTATTTGGTTAATACTGGAGGTTATGTCGAGACTATATGTAATAAGGCAGATAATTTGCATAGGATTATAAAACAGGAATATCCTGAAACTATAAGCATGGCTTATAGTGGATATATTAAGAATTTTATTCTTAAACAGCATTTTGGTCTAGTTGATTTGATTGCGGATGTTACTTCTGAGAATTTTTATGGCAAAATTTCAGGTTTTGATATTTACCCATGGACTGGTAAAGAAGGGGTAAAGGGTAAGATTAATTTTTTAGTTGTTGGGATATTATTTAGAAATAGGATAATACCGTTTTATGTCGTGCATCTTAAACTTGGCGCATCAAAAGCCAAGTTTATAGGTGAAGCCATAAGATACTGTGCTAGTTTAGGTTTAAAGATTGGAAAAATACTCTTAGATAGGGGATTTTATTCAGGAGAAGTTATTAATAAAATAGATGCGGAAAAAATTCATTACTTGATTTTTGCGCCTAAAAAAGCATTATTCAAATGCATGCTCGAAGGCACTGAAGAAAGCATTGTCGTAGAACATGAAATAGTATATAACAAAAATTTTACAAAAAATAAGATATACACAGAAATAGCTCTAATAAAAGATGTTAGAGGATATGATTGGGTTTTTGCAACAAATCTCTCTATAAGAGAGATTGAAAAATATGTGGAAATATACAAAAAAAGATGGAACATAGAAACAATGTTTCGAGTCCACGATAAGGCAAGAATACAAACAAAAAGCAAAAATCCTACACTAAGATTATTCTATTTCCTACTAGGGATGTTATTAGTAACCATATGGAATATTTTTTGCAAGGAAAAATGCACATTCAAACTGTTTCTGACATACATCTCAGAAACAGTAGATAAAACAAAAATTATAACAAAAACCATTACGGAATAAAAAGTCGAGATAGCGATAGCTATACATTTTTAAAAAATGCTTATCGACGATAAAGAAAAATCGGGGTGAAAATCGAAAGAAGAAATTTTAAGAAAAAAGAAACAAAAACAGAACCAAAAATTAAAAACTACAAATTCAAAGAAAGTCAATCGGAGATACTGTTGAACAGTATCTCCGAATGTGAATAATTTCTAAGTCGTAG
>Ga0209212_1001400_pt1 | contig 39375 bp, 33 predicted proteins | sample RifGroC2_FD_183996 | JGI IMG/M metagenome (GOLD analysis project Ga0209212, IMG submission 183996) | Groundwater microbial communities from Rifle, Colorado, USA - Groundwater C2 (SPAdes) (version 2) | ecosystem: Environmental > Aquatic > Deep subsurface > Groundwater | place: Rifle, Colorado... | reverse complement strand
GCCTTTCGCCGATAAGACGCTCCGGATAATTTATATCCCGGCCCAGCTCGTTCTTGAAAGCGTCCGACAGCAGCCGCTCTTTCTCGTCCGTCTTGAAGTAGGAAACAGTGGAGAGATAGGTGCTGGAAAGGTCGCGCTGGGAGACGGCCTGCAGGAATTTGCGAGCCCGCCACACGGTGTTGAACGGGGCGGTGTTCTCGGGGAAAGGCTCCATGGCCGCCAGCGCGGCTTTCCTGGCCCAGACGGGCAGGGCCCTGAAATACGCGGCCCCTTTCATGGCCTGGTAGCGGATATAGCCGCCGAAATTCTCGTCGCCGCCGTCGCCGTTGAGCGCCACGGTGACGGACTTGCGGGTCTCCCTGGAGACGAAATACGAGGGCAGCGCGCTGGAATCCGCGTAGGGCTCCGAATAATGCCAGGCCAGTTTCTCCAGCACCGAGGCCATATTGGCCTCCACCGTGAACTCGGTGTGTTTGGTGCCGTACATCTGCGCCACCTGTTTGGCGTAACCCAGCTCGGAGAACTCGGCTTCCTTAAAACCTATGGAAAAAGTTTTCACGGGCTCCGCCGTGGCTTTGGCCATCAGCGCCACTATCACGGAGGAATCTATACCGCCGGACAGGAAAGCGCCGAGCGGCACTTCCGAGATCAGGCGGATCTTTACCGCCTCGGCCAGCTCCGCGCGCAGGCGCTCTTTCAGCTCTTCCACCGGCGTGCCGGTAAGCTTGCGCTCGCCCAGCGGCAAATTCCAGTACCGCTCGGTCTTGATATGCCCTTTCTCGAAGACCAGCGTATGGGCCGGCTCCAGTTTGCGGGCGCTCTTAAAGACGCTCATGGGGCTGGGGATATACTGCAGCGTCAGGTAGGAATCCACGGCCTTCAGGTCTATGTCGCGCGGCATACCCGGCACGGCCAGCAGGCAGCGCAGTTCCGAGGCGAAAGCTATGAACGCCGGCGTGACGGCGTAATAAAGGGGCTTTTTTCCCATGCGGTCGCGCGCCAGCACCAGGCGCTGTTTTTTCTTATCCCAGATGGCCACGGCGAACATGCCGCGCAGGTCCTTGGGAAAGTCGGCGCCTTTCTCCTCGTACAGGTGCAGGATCACCTCGGTGTCGCTCTTCGTCTTGAACTTGTGGCCGCGGGCCAGCAGCCCTTCCCGCAGTTCCAGGAAATTGTAGATCTCGCCGTTGAACACTATCTGCAGCGTGTCGTCCTCATTGGAGATGGGCTGGTGCCCGGTAGTGATGTCTATGATGGAGAGCCGGCGCATGGCCAGGCCCACGTTCTCGCGCGTGAAATACCCCTCGTCGTCCGGGCCGCGGTGGATGATAAGGTCGTTCATGGCCTTAAGGGCTTCCCTAGTCACGGGCAGCCCCGAGCCGTAATTATAAATGCCGCAGATTCCGCACATGTCTAGTTCTCCCCGTATATTGCCAGCAGGTCGTCCGCCACGCGGGCCATGGAATATTTATCCACGGCCGTTTTGCGCGCGGCCTCGCCCATCTTCACCGCCAGGCTCCGGTCCGCGATGAAACCGCGCAGACAGGCTTTGAGCTCCGTCTTGTTGAGCGGGTCGAACAGACAGCCGCTCACGCCGGGGATCACGGCCTCTTTCGCGCCGCCCACGCGGCTGGCCAGTATGGCCACGCCGCAGGCCATGGCCTCCAGCATGGAATTCGACAGCCCTTCCGATATGGAGGGCAGTATAAAAACGTCCGCGGCCCGGTAATAGGGCAGCAGGTCGGTCTTGGGCCCGGTCAGCGTGACGCTGCCGCTAAGCCCCAGGTCGGCGACGGCGCGCCGCAGTGCGGCCTCTTCCGGCCCGCCGCCCACGATGACCAGCCGCACCCTGGGCGGCACGGCTTCCTCGCTCAGCACCTCCGCCCAGGTCTCCACGAATTCTTTCACGCGTTTTTCCGGCGACAGCCGGCCCACGAACAGGAAGACCGGCGCGTTGTCCAGGCCTATGGCGGCCTTGGCGTTGATCTTCTCGTTGTAGAGCAGGGGCGTATAACGGCCGGTGTCCACGCCGTTGCGGAACTGCCGCAGCTTAAGGCCGGAAAATTCCGGCGTCCCTTTCAGCCAGGCGTAAACCTCGCCGTTCATGACCAGCAGTTCAGGGGAAGCCGCGCGGAAGAACGCCAGCTTGAGGCGGCCCGGCAGCGTGCCCTGCGAAAGGGAGATCTCGTCCACGCCTTTGCCGCCGCCGAGTTTTAACAGGGTTTTTTTACCGGTAAGGCGCCCGGCCAGCACCGCCGCCACGGCCGGCGAAGAGGCCAGGTGCACGTGCACCGCGTCATAGGCGCCGCGGTTGGCCAGCAGCCAGAAAAAACTTTTAACCATGAACACCACGGAATCCACCACGCGCGGCCCGAAAGTAGAAAGGCGCTCTATCGCCACGCCGTCCAGCGTTTCCCGCGCCGGCTGGCCTGCCGGCCTGCGCGTAAGCACGGTCACTTTTACGCCGCGGCGCGCCAGCGCCCTGGAGATCTCCAGCGCCTGCCTCTCCGACCCGCCTATCACCGGGTGGAAGGTCTGGCTGAGCATCAGGACAGAGTTTATTTTCACGCCGCCCCTTTTTCTTTAGCGCCGTCGCCGGAGAACTCGCCCCAGACCTTGCCCAGCGAATGGCCCATCTGGTAGACGAAGATCACGCCTATGGTGGTTACCAGCACGTAACCGAGCACATGCGCGTAAGAGGCGTAGGCGAAGCCCACGTCCCTGGGCACGCCCCAGGCCGCCAGCACCTTGGTCAGCGTAAACTCGAAGTTGCCAAAATAGCCCGGCATCCCGGGCACGGAAGCGGCGACGGCCCCGGTGAACACCAGGGCGACGCACTTGAAAATATCCAGCACGCTCTCCAGGCCGAACGCCCGGGCGATCCAGTAATAATTCAGCGCGTCCAGCAGCCACTGCGTCGCGGCGAACAGAAAGATCAGCGCGCCGCTTTTAAAAGAAGTGAAAGCTTTTACGCCCATGGCCAGGCGTTCGAACACGGCGCGCAGGCGGGGAAACCGCCCGAAGAAACCCGAGAACCAATGGTGCGAAATTATTTCCGCCGAGAAGATCAGCGCGGCCATGGCGCCGATCAGGCCCGCGAACAGGCCCCAGAGCAGCCCGTCGTAATTCATGAAGCCGCCGGTTATGCCGCCCAGGTACGCCGCCGCCGCGAACAGCAGGAACAGCACCAGCACGTCGAGCGCCCGCTCCACCAGAATAGTGGCGAACACGGTCAGCATGGGGATGGCGAAGATCCTGGCGCCGAAAGTGGCCCGGGCTATCTCGCCCAGGCGCAGCGGCAGGATGTTGCTGAGCGCCAGGCCAGCCACCTGCAGCCGGAAGGCGTCCCACAGGCGCACCGGGTTGGACGGGTTGAGCAGCAGCCGCCAGCGCGCCGCCCGCATCAGCAGCTCCAGCAACGCCGTCAGAACGAACGGGATTATGAAAACGGCCCGCACCTTGGAATAAATGGCCACCAGCGCGGAGAAGTCGATGTTGCGGAAAGCGAAATAAAGCAGCACCGCGCCTATCAGGAAGCCCGCGATAATGGAGATCTTCGCTTTCATAAACAGGTCCTTAAGCCGCGTCGATGCTCCGGAGGAACGCGTCCTCGCCGGCCGGCCGGCCGAGGAACTTGGCCACCTGGGCGGCCTCGTCGTAGCTGCGGCCGGGGGCCAGTATCAGTTCACGGTACCTGGCGCCGGTCTCGGGGCTCATCACGCCGGAGGCCTCGAACGCGCCGAACAGGTCCATGGCGATCACTTCGCTCCAGAGATAGCTGTAGTAGCCGGCCTCGTAGCCGCCCATCAGGTGACCGAAGCTGGCCTGGGGATGGGTGTCGGGGCTCATCGGCAGCAGCGAGATCTTCTTCATCAGCTTATCGTAAAGCTTCGTGGTGTCCACCTTGCCTTTGGCGGTGTGGTAGCGCATGTCCAGCACGCTGAAGAAGATCTGGCGCAGGTAAGCCATGCCGGAATCCATGTTCTTGGCGGCGATCAGTTTTTTTATCAGGGCCTCGGGCAGTTTCTCGGCCGGGTTCCTGAAATGGCCGGAGATGCGCCGGAGCACGGCGGGGTCGTAGGCCCAGTTCTCCAGCATCTTGGACGGGACCTCCACGAAGTCCCGCGACACGCTGGTGCCGGCGAACTTGCCGTATTTGGCCTTGGTGAAAATATTGTGCGTGACGTGGCCGAACTCGTGGAACAGCGTCACCACTTCGTCGAACTTCAGGAGCGGCGGGGTGTCGCCCGAGGGAGGCGAGAAGTTGGACACGATGGCGGCGGCCGGCAGTTCGTAGGAACCGTCCGCTAGTTCCCGCCCTTTCCTGACCCCGAAGCAGGCCGCGTGCTTGTATTTGCCTTCGCGCGGGAACAGGTCCAGGTAGAAATAGGCGGCTATGGAGCCGTCGGCGTTCTTCACCTCGTAGGCCCGCACGTCCTTGTGCCACACGGGCAGCGCGGCCGGCACGAAGCGCGCGCCGAACATTTCGCCGAACACTTCGAACATGCCCTTCAGCACCGTCTCGACCGGGAAATACTCTTTTATCTTTTCATGGTCTATGGAATATTTGGTCTTCTTGAGCAGGTTGTTGTAGTAGCCGGTTTCCCAGGCGTTTAGCACTTTGTCCCCGTTGCCTTTAAGTTTGAGCCGCACGCGCAGTTCGCGCCGTCCTTTCTTTTTGAGCTTCACCTGAGTGCGCTCCAGGAAGGCGAAAACCGTCCCGCTGTTCTTGGCCATCCTGTCGTCCAGCACGTAATTGGCGAAAGAGTCGTAACCCAGCAGCTTGGCTATCTTGCGCCGCAGGGCGATGGCGTCCTCCATCAGCTTTATGTTGACGCTCGAGCAGCGGTTGTTGAACATGCTCTCCAGGCGCCGGCGCGCGTCGCCGTTATCGGCGTTCTGCATGAAGGGGACATAGTCCGGGTAATTCATGGTCACCAGGTAGCCGCCCTTGTCGGTCTTCTTCAGGCGCGCCTTGAAATCTTCCGGCAGGCCTTTCATTTCGGCCTCGGTCAGCTCCAGCGCGTCGTTCACCTCGCGCAGGTTCTTGGCGAACTGCAGTTCTATGCCGATAAGCTCCTTCATGAGCTTTTTGACCTTGTTCTTCTTGCGGGGCTCCAGGCCCAGGCCGTTGTTCTTGAAATCCAGCAGCGTTTTCTCCAGCAGGCGGGCGTCCACCTCGCCCAGTTTCTCGCCTTTGGCGGCATAAGCGTTGAGCGCGGCGAAGATATCCTCGCGGGTCATCAGGTCCACGGAATACTGGCTGATCTTCAGCTCCAGCTCCTGGGCGGCGGCGCGCAGCGCCTCGTTGTCGGACACATACGCCATCATTATCGGTATCTGCACCGCCTCGCTGAAATCGCTGGTGGCGGTTTCGAAAGCCAGCATGGTGTTCTTAAAATCGCGCTGCGGCGCGGGAATGGCGGCCAGCGCCTTGAGTTTCGCCTCAAGGTCCTTTATGGCCGTCTCGGAAAGGGCTTTTACCTGCTCGGGAGTATAGGAAAAATCAGGCGCTTTCGACATGAACCCTCCAAATGGATTGATAACTATATTATATCAAAGCAAAAGGCCCGCCCCGGGCCGGCGGTCGGACCATGAATAAAAAGTCAGTTCTTCTTAACAGGGAGTTCAGGAACGGCTGTTATGCTATACCAGCGGCACCAGGAGGTCTTATGGAAATTCGAATACTCGCGGCCGATGATGAAAAGGACATGCTCTCCCTTTACCGCGTGATCTTCGCGGCAAAACGCTACCGCCTGACCTTTGCCAGGAACGTGGCGGAAGCCCTTAAACTGCTTGAGTCCGGCACTTACGATCTGCTGATCTCGGACCTCTTCTTCGCGGACGGGACCGGCCTGGAACTGGCGCGCCGGTTCAGGGAAGACGGCCCGGACAGGACCATCCTTATCACCAACTCCCTTCCCCCTGATGCGCGCTCCCTGCTTGAAAAGAAGGAAGGCTTCATTAAATCCTTCAGCAAGCCTTTCGAATACGGGGACCTGCTGAAGCTGGTTGACAATTTTTTCGGCGCCTAAACCGGCGGCTGAAAAGATAACGGGAAAGTCAGTATTCTTTCACACGGAGTTAAGGTCGCACTGTTACACTTGGAGAGCTGAGAACGCGGAAATACAAATACGGGACTGGAGACACCATTATGAAAACCCACGGTAAAACTAACCTGAAGAGCTACGCGGCGCTGCTGGCCGGGCTGGCCCTGCTGCTGCCTTACGCGCGCCAGGCCGCTGCGGCCGCGTCCGGAGCGGAGGCGGAAGTAGCCGACAATTCCGGCTTGTCGCTAAAGGACCTGAAAGCCAAAGCGGCCGGCGAAAAAACCGCAGTGCCCGCGGAGAAGGAAGTGAGCGCGGCAGCGGAGAAAGACCTGAAAACCGGCAAAGAAGATGAAAAAGAGGCCCCTGAGATCTCCGGCAAAGAACTGGACAAGGAAGCCGGCGATGAAAAAGACCTCGACAAAGAGACCGGGGACGAGAAAGAGGCGGCGGAGCTGGACGAAAAGGAAATGGACAATGAAGCCGGCGAAGAAAAGGAAATTGAAGGGATAGAGAACGAGAAGGAAACGGAAACCGAGTCCGAAGCCGATGATAAAGGCGAGCAGATAGAAGCCGAAGACGCCACGGCGGCGGAGAAGGGCGAGGTCGGCGATTAACCGGCAAGGCCCGCCCGGTTTTGACCGGGCGGGCGCGGCCGCGGGGCCCATACTGCTATAATTTCGGGATGAACAGACAAATAGCGCGCACAGAGGCCGTATTTATGAGCATAGCGAAGGGGTTATTCACACGGAGGACGCTGTTCCTCCTGACCGCGGCAGTACTGCTGGCGGCCCTGCCCCCGCCTAATTCCCTGCGGGCCGGGACCCCTCCGGAGGCCGTGCCCGCCGACGAAGCCGCGGCTGCGGCACTGGAACTTAACGCCAGGGAAACGGACAAACCGCTGTCGGCTGCCGCTGCGGAAGACCTGGCGGCGCAGGTAACGGAAGCGGCCGCCGGCGCCGAAGAAGAGAAGCTGGCCCTGGAGGCGCTCAACGAGGTGGATGTTGACGCCGAGGAGAAGGCCCTGCCGGAAGCTATCGGCCTGGAGGCCCCGGAAAAGGAGCCGGCCGCAGAAGGCGGCGGCGGAGCGGAACTCGACCGGCTGGAAAAGGAAGTGGACAGGGATGAAAAAGAGATCAGCGGGATAGAAAAGGAGACCGATGGCGCGGCGGAACCCGGAGAGGACGACAAAGGCGATACGATAGAGCGGGAAGACCCGGGGATGGACGACTAATATGCACAGAACAACCACCATAGCGAAAGTGCTGCTGCTGTCCGTCTCGGTTCTGTTCTTCTCGGTCCCCCTCCCCGTCGGGGCGTCGAGCAAGCCGGCCGCCGCGGAGCTTTCCAGGAACGAGGCCGTGGCCTATTACTTCAACCGCTCCGGCGGCGAGATAGAGGGGCTGCGCTCTGAAGGCTTCGGCTACGGCGAGATAGTGAAGATATTGGTGATAGCCGAAATGGCCAGGCAGCCGCTCAAAGACCTGCTGACCGAGAACCGCAATGGCTACGGCTGGGGCACCCTCAGTGTAAAACTGGGCCTGAATCCCGTGTTCGTCAAGAGGAGAGTGGATTCCGCGCGCAGGGACCTGGACATCAGCGTCAGGCCCGCCGCACCGGAGAAAGCCGTAAAAAAGTAAAAAGCGCGGCACAAGGAGATCGTTTATGAAACTTCTAATGGTGCTTTCAGTCGTTTTTTTACTCGGCGCCGCCCAGGCGGGGGCGCAGGACATACGCTCCGAAAAATATCCGCGCCCGGGCGGCACCGCGGCGCAGTTCAGGCCGGGGCCTGAGCCCAGAACCTGGGAGGTAACGGCGGGCCTGGGGATAACCTCGGACGCCAATATATCCCACCTGCTGGTCAATTCCCAGGTTAACAGCAACGCCAGGGTAAAGGACAATATCCGCCACATCTCCGCCGGCTTCTCGGCGGAGCCGGCCTTCGCGAAAAAAACCGGGTTAGAACTGTCTTATTCCTTCGACGACTACGCTTACAGGACCCACACGACCTTCAGCTACAAAACCCACTCCCTCTCCGCCGGCATCAAGCCGGGCCTCGCGGCCGGCTGGAAGCTGGACCTGGGCCTGGACCTGGACCTGGTAGGCGACAAGACGGGGACCATAGCCGACGACAGCGCCGCGCACGCCGGCCTGATCTGGTACGGGCCGGCCGGCCTGCGGGTAAAAGGCGGCTACGAGCGCCGGCGGGACAACGTGAGGACCAACCCGCTGAAGGACGCGGATACCAACGCGGCCTACCTGTCAGCCAACAGGCGTTTCCTCAAGCGGCATCTGGGTTTCGCCAGCCTGCGCTGGCAGGCCCACGCCGCGGCCGGCCCCGACTATTCCTTCAAGTCGCGCTCGGCCATACTCGGCCTCATCAGCAAGTGGACCGCCGGCTTCAAGCTGGTAACGGCGGTGGTGCGCATCGAGAAGGATTACGACAATGTCGATACGCGCTTCCTGAAGGTGAGGCACGACGCTACCGACTCTGTGATGATAAAGCCCGTCTTCACGCTGACGCGCGGGCTGTCGGCCGTCGGCTCTTTCACTTACATGGACAACCACTCCAACGTATCCATGAAGAATTATTCGGACAGGATCTATTCGGTCGGTTTGGAAGGCAGGTTCTGACCGGGAGCGGCGGGCAGCAGTATGCGCACCGTCAGGCCGGCGCCGGGAAGGGAGGAAACCTCTATCTTGCCGGCGAAGCTCTCCACCATGGCTCTGGCCAGGCCAAGACCCAGGCCGGAGCCGGAAGTTGAGTAGCCCCTCTCGAACAGGCGGGCCAGGTTCTCGCCGCTGACGCCGGGGCCGGTGTCCTCCACGCTCACCTCCGCCCGCCCGCCGGAGGCGCGCACCCTTAGGATGATGCGGCCTCCGGCCGGCGTGTTCTTCACCGCATTGTCTATTATATTCAGCAGGGCCTGCTCCAGCTTGCCGGCCTGCAGCAGCGCCGACACCGGCTCCAGGTCGGTCTCAACCTTCTGAGACTTGGGCATGGCCAGTACCGCGGCTTTTTTTGCCATCCTCGCGGCAAGGACGTCCAAGCGCTCCTCTTTAGGCCGGCCGGCGCCGCGGCCGTCAAGGCGGGAGTATTCCAGTATATCCTCGATGACGCGCGTCATCGTCTCCAATTCGGCCAGGTTGCTTTCCAGCACCGCCACCGCCTCTTCGCGGCCGGGCTTGCCCAGCAGGGCCACTTCGGTCTCGCCGCGCATGATGGTTATAGGCGTCTTCAGCTGGTGGCTGACGTTGGAGGCGAACTGTTTGAGCTTTATGGAATAGGCCTCTATGGAGGCCAGCATGCCGTTAAGCACGTCTATCAGGCCGCCGAGTTCGTCCTCGCCGCGGTGGCGCGGGATGCGGCCGCTCAAGGCCCCTTCGCCCGCCTTTGCGGCTACCTCCACTATGCGGTCTATCGGGGCCAGGGCGCGCCCGGCTATAACCCAGCCCGCCCAGCCGGCGGCGATGAAGAACAGCAGCGCCGCCGCCGCCAGCAGCAGCCAGCTGCCGGCCGGCAGTGCCCGCAGCGGCGACGGCAGCGGCAGCCCCAGCTCCAGCAGCAGCCCGCCGGCTGCGCCGGGCAGGAAAAGCGAGGCCGTCCTTAGATTTTCCCCGGCGGGCAGGCGGAGCGTGTTCAAAGATATTCTTTTCCGGGAATAAACCGCCGCGCCGGCCGGCGGCTGCCGGGCGGCCAGCTCCGGGTCGGAACTGTAAATGAGCTCCCCACCCGAGCCGCGCACGCACAGGAAAAAGCCGTCTAGACCGTCCGAGAACCGCTCCAAACGCGGCCGGACGCTCTCGACCCTGAAAGGACCGGGCGCCCGCAGGATGTCGGCCGCCTCGTCGGCCGCGGACCTCAGCTTGCGGTCCGCTATGGCCTGCAGGCCGCGGTTAAAGAAAAAGACCGCCGTCAGCGCGGACAGAAGGAAAAAGGCCGCGGTGGCGGCCATGTAGAGCAGCGACAGGCGACGGCGCAGGGTCATACCCGCCCCGGGACGTCTATCTTGTAACCGACACCATAAACCGTCTGTATCAGCTTGTCGCCGGAACCGCCGCCTATTTTGCGCCGCAGACGCCCGACGTGCACGTCCAGCACGTTGGAGTCCACCTCGAAGGAGCCCTCCCAGGCGTGCTCCCACAGCACGGCCCGGCTCACCGGCCGGCCGGTGTTGCGCAGCAGTATCTCCAGTAGTGAAAATTCTTTATTGGTCAGGTCTATCGTCGCCCCGGCGCGGACGACCTTACGCGCTCTGACATCCAGCGTCAGGTCTCCCGCAGAAAGCGTGTCTACGGGTTTTTCCACCGTCCGCAGCAGCACGCGGGCGCGCGCCACCAGCTCCCGGAAAGCGAAAGGCTTGGTCAGGTAATCGTTGGCGCCGGACTCCAGCCCGCGCACCTTGTCGTCCACCGAGCCGCGGGCGGTCAGCATGATGACAGGGGTCGCGTCTCCCTGCCGGCGCAGTTCCTCCAGCAGCGTGAAGCCGTCCCCGTCCGGCAGGTTGACGTCCATGACAATAAGATCGTAAACGCCGTTGAGTGTCTGCTTCCCGGCTTCCGCAGCGCTGGCGGCGGTGTCCACGGAAAACCCCTCCTGCGTGAGGCCCTTGGCCATGAAAGCCGAGAGTTTTTTTTCGTCTTCTATTATCAATACGCGCATAGGAATCTGGCCGGACGGCCGGCTTGTTATATATTACCAAAATCGTCCGCCCGCAGACCGCGAAACCCGGCCGGGCCCCAAGGGCCCAACGGGGCCTGGGCCCTAAAACACCGCACCTTTGGGCCCTCGGCCTCTACTGAAAGGTCTTGTTAAACATTAGACTATAGTTATGACAAACAAAACCTTTAAGTTCCTTTCAGCCGCCCTCTCCATGCTGGTCATGGGGGCCTCCGCGGTAAAAGCCCAGGACTTCAACCTTAACGGCCTCAGCGCCTCCGATGTAAAGGCCATGCAGGCCGACAAGGGCATCTTCGATTTCATCAAGCCCGGCAAACCCGAAACCGCGGCCCCGAAAGAATGGACCGTCATGATCTTCATGAACGCCAAGAACAACCTCAGCGACAGCCAGCTGCTGGGCCTGGTGGGCAAATGGGCCGATAAAGATATCAAGGAAATGAAGCAGGTCGGCTCCACCGACAAGATCAATATCGTGGTCGAGCACGGCATAAAGGGCAAGGGCGCCCGCCGCCTGCTGATCCTCAAGAAGGGCAACGTGCTCTCCTCGGGCGAGAAGGTCTACGGCGAATACCCCAACGCCGACATGGGCGACTATAAGCGCGTGGTCGAGTTCGCCAAGTGGGGCAAGACCGCCTTCCCCGCCAAACACTATATGCTGGTGCTCTGGAACCACGGCATGGGCTGGATAGACCCCACCATGGAGCAGGCTCCCGCCGGCACCGGCACCTCCAACAAGGGCATCCTCTTTGACGACGAGACCAAGAACTACGTCCGCACCCGCCAGATGGGCGAGATGATGCGCCAGATCGGCTACGTGGACGTGCTGATGCAGAACGCCTGCCTCCAGCAGATGGCCGAAGTGCTCTACGAGATGAAGGATTACGCCGGCCTGTTCGTGGGCTCGGAAGAGACCATGCTGGCCCAGGGCTTCGACTACGAAAAGCTGCTTAACTTCATGAACGCCAACCCCGCCTTCACTAACGAGCAGCTCAGCGACTGGCTGATGAGCTGGTACCGCGGATTCTACGCCGGCGGCATGAACGTCGGCCCCGTCAATATGCCCCTGGACAAAATGGGCGCCACCCTGTCCACCGTGCGCCCCGCCGCCCTTAACGAACTGCCCGTCTACCTGGACGGCCTGGCCGGGGCCGCCATGCGCAACAACGAGACCGAGGCCGCCAAGGCCGCCGTGGGCGGCGTGATCCGCTTCACCAGCCTCGACCCCGCCGGCGACAAGAAGAAAATGATAGCCGCCTACGCGGACCTCTACGACTTCGCCCGCCTTATGGGACAGAACGCCAAGGCCCCGGAAACCAGGCAGGCCGCCGAGAACCTGATGGGCTTCCTCAAGAACCGCCTGGTGCTGCGCTCGGTTGGCCTGAACGCCGACGCCGAGAACGGCTACGATTACACCACGGTGGGCGGCCTGTCCATCAACACCACCATGAAGATCAAGACCGTGCCCCCGCAGCTCGAGTCCGTCTTCGAGACCAAGTATAACGAGCTCTCCCTCTCCAAAGTCTCCCAGTGGGACGAGTTCGTGACCTGGACCGACGGCGTGTGGCGCAAGTAAGGCTCCCTTAGACAGCCAAGCAACAAGGAACCCGGGGATGATCTCCCCGGGTTCCTTTTTTATTCCCCACCTGGGGGACAGATATCTTTAACGCTGCCTGGGAACGCGCTTGGGCAGCGCCGGCGTATAGGCGCCGTAGCGGGTCACTATCTCCGGGTGGGTAAGGGCCCACTTGAAGCTGACGCCGATATGGTGCGTGGGGCCAAGGTCGCCCATGGTCCTGAGAGAATAGTCGAAAGCCATGTCCGGCAGCGAAACGCCGAAACCCAGCGCCAGGCCGTTTATGCCGCCGGTATCGCCGGAAGCGGTATTATAGCCGGCGCGCAGCACCAGCGCCAACCCGTCGCGCAGCATGGAGGTGTACTTGCCGCCGAAGGCCATCCACGGGTTGGAGCCGCGCGTGACATTGACGTCGAAAACGCCCAGCAGGTTGCGCCCGTAAGGCAGCCCCACACCGAGTTTAAGGTTGAGCGGCAGCGGGTACGTCTCTTCTCCGAACTTGAGCCCGCTGCCCAGGTTCTGCAGGGCCGCGCCGAAGAAGGTGCGCCCGATGCGCTGGGTAACGCCGGCGTCGGCCGCGTAAGCGGAGGCGGAGCGTTTTATACGGGAATTTATATATTTAAGAGAGAAGCCGGCCGCCAGACCGTCGCCCAGGTCCGCGGCCCAGCCGCCCTCCGCGGCCACGTCGCGGGGCGTCAGGCTGCCGGCGGGAGCGCCGGTATTGTCCACCGCGTCCATCTTTCCGTAGGAGAGATAGCGCAGGCCCACGCCCGCCACGCCGCCGTACGGCGTGTTGACCGCGGCGCTCAGGGTATTGAAGGCCAGCGAATCCGCCCAGGCCGCGTGCGAGAAAGAGACAAAGGCGCCTTTGACCGAGGCGAGGCCCGCCGGATTGATGAAGATGGCCTGGGAGCCGGCCGTCACGGCTACGCCGGCCTCACCCATGCCCGCGCCGGCGGCGGAGGGCGGCAGGCGCAGGAAGGCGCCCGACACGGTGCCGTTGTCGGAAGCGGCCTGCGCGGGGCCCGCGGCCAGCCACGCGGCTAATATAATGGCGCTTGCGGTTCTCATCTTTCCACCGCCACTTTAACGGTCCGCTCGTCGGAACCGGCTTTCACCAGTGCGATATAGATACCGCTGGCGGCTTTATGCCCCTCGGAATTGCGCCCGTCCCAGACCTTGAATCCGGCGTCGGCCGAAGTCACTTCCAGCAGGCGCACCAGTTCGCCTATCAGCGTATAGATCCTTATCCTGGCGCTGGCGGGCAGGCCGCTGAAGGTCACGCCCTGCGCGTCGAACCTGCCGCCCGTGCCGGGCTGCCACGGCACCGGGTAAACTTTCAGGGCGCTCAGACCGGAGGCCGCCGAAGCGAAGACCGAGAAGAAACTGAAATGCGGGGTGACGGCCGTAACGGTCTTCTTTTCTTTATCCACGCTGGTGACCAGCTGGGTCCAGGCCCCGCCGGCGTCGGCGGCGGTGTAGACCCGCAGGCGGTCCACCGCGGCCAGCGTGCCGTCCACAATACCGTTGCCGTCGTCGTCCTTGTAGGAGAAAGTGAGGGCCGCCGTCTGGCCGCCGGCCAGCTGGCTCTGGCCGTTGGAAAGATTGACCTTGACGGCCAGGTTGAGCGAGTCGGCGCCGGCGGGCGGGGCGGGCACGGCGGCGGGGTTGCTGACCAGCGTGACCGCCGCGGTGGAGTCGGTGACCGCGCCGGACGGGATAACCACCTTGGTGACCAGCGCCGAGACATCGTCGCCGGCCTGCACGGTGCTGGTGACGGTATTGTTTATCTTCTGTTCCTTGCGCTGCTCACCGCCCGACACCGTCTCATTGATATCGTAATTCACCGCGTCCACTACTATGGTCACCGACGGGGCGGCCGGGTCCGAGATGCCGTAAGCATCGGTAGCCACGGCGCGCAGGTCGTAGGCGCCGGACGCCAGGGCGTCGGCGTTAATATGCAGGAAGTACGGGGCCTCGTAATCCGGGTTGGGATTGTTCACATTGGCGGCGGTGATGTCGGTCCAGGCGCCGGCGCCGGCGGGGCTGTACTGGAAGCGCACCTGGGCCACCTGCGAAGGCAGGCCAAGCACCACCTCCGCCACTATCGTCACCATGTTGCCCGTCACGCGCTTGCCGGTCTGCGGCACTTTTATGGCCGCGCGCACGCCGGTGAGCAGGCCTACGGCCTGCGCCGAAGCCAGCAGGGCGGTGTTCTTTTCCTCTATGCCGCAGCCGCCCACGGAGCGCACCGCGAACTTATAGGTGCTGCCGACCGCCAGCGCCGGGGTGGTCCAGGCGGTGACGGTGGAGGTAAAGACGGCCAGCGGCGACGCGTAATCCACCGCGCCGGAAGCGTTGTCGTAGTAGACGTTATAACCGGAGACGGAGACCGAGGGCGACGGTTCCCAGGCCAGGGCTATGCGCGCGCCGTCGAGCGCCTCGGCGGAGAGGCCGCCGGGCGCGGCGGGCGTGGAGGCCAGGGTGTTGAAGGAAAGCGCGTTGGTAAAGCCCGAATAAAGGCCGGCCCCGTTCCTGGCGCGCGCCTTGTAGTAATAAGCGGAACACTCGGCCAGGGCGGCGTCGGCGTAGGCAAGGGCGGTCCCCTCGTAAACGCTGGAGAAAGAGACGTTGTCCGCCGAGCGCCACAGCTGCAGTTCGGTGCCGGCGGGGTTGCCGTTAAGGCCCAGCGTGATATCGGCGCTGGTCAGCGCCACCTGGAACGCCGCCGGGGCCGAAGGCGTCAGGGCCAGCGTGTAAACTGTCGCGGAAGCGGCCAGGGCGCCTTCGCCCATAGCGTTGCCGCCGGCCACGCGCAGCAGATGCGCGCTGTTGGGCCCCAGCCCGGTCTGCGCGTAGGCGGCGGAAGCGGCGAAAGATATGGTGGAGATAAGCACGCCGGGGCCGGTGTAGAGCGCGTAGTAGTCGGCCATCGTTACCGTGCCGGAATTCCAGCCCCAGTTTATGGAACTGACGCCCAGCGCCGCGCCGGAAAGGCCGGAGACCTGCCCCGACGGCAGCAGCACCTGCGTTAGCGCGGGAAGCGCGGCCGCGGCATAGGCCGTGGGCACGGCGTCGGCGTTCACCGCTCTGACCCGGCCGTAATAAGTGGTCCCCTGCGCCAGCCCGGTGAAAACCGCCCCGGAAACGGCGCCGGAGCCGGAAGACACGAAAGTGCTGAAAATATCCGACCCGGAGATCTCATACTCGTAAACGGTGCCGGCCGGATTCCCGCCGTCCGCCCAGCCCAGCGTGGCGCTGGAGTAGCCCACCGCGGAGAAGGCCGGGGCGGCGGGCACGGCGGCCAGGGTGTACACGGTGGCTGAATCAGCGAGAGGGCCTTCGCCCAAAGTGTTGCGGCCCCGCACGCGCAGCATGCGCGGCGAGTTGGGTGTGAGCCCGGATTGCTCGTAGGCGCCGGTGGCGCCGAAAGCGACGGTACCCACGAACACGCTTGCGCCATTGTAGAAAGAGAAGTAGTCGGAATCGGCCACGGTGCCGGCGTTCCAGGTCCAGCTGACGGTGGTGGCGCTCAAGGCGGAACCGAGCAGGCCGGTAACGGAACCGGAAGGCAGAATGGGCAGCGTCAGCGCGTAGGAGACGCCTTCGGTATAGGCGCTCTTGAGGCCGGAGCCGTTCACCGCGCGCGCGCGGCCGTAATACTGCGTCCAGGAAGAAAGCCCGGTGAATTCCGCGCTGGTGCCCGCGCCGGTACCGGAAGAGGTGAAAGCGCCGAAGGCGCTGTCGGTGGAGATCTCAAACTCGTAAATGGTCCAGGCCGGGTTGGCGCCGGCGGACCAGGTGAGCGTAGCGCTGGTGTAAGCCACGGAAGAGAAGTCCACCAAAGACGGGGCCAGGGCCAGCGTAATGCCAAGGCCGCTGGCGATGAAGCCCGCGCCGGGGATAGTGGAAACAAAGCCGTAGTAGCTGGTATCGGGCGTCAGCCCGGAGAAGGCCAGGGAAACGGCTGTCGTGGAGCCGGCATAAAGATAAGGCGACTCAGCGGCCCATGAGGACAGCCGAACCTGGTAAATAGTGTCGGTGCTGTGTGTCGTGCTCCAATTAACGGTAAGCGAACTCACCCCGATCCCGCTGAAAACGCCGGGGCTCAGCAGCCCACCTGGCGGCACGACGTAAGTGAAAGAGCTGACGCCAAGCGCGGAGTCGGAAACGTTGCCGGCATAGTCGTAAGCACGGAGCGTAAAGAGGTAGGTGGTGCCGCTGCTAAGCGACGCGGCCGTAATGCCGTTATAGGTCCAGGAGGCGGTGCCTGTGGAAGCGTTCCATAGCGGGCCGGCGGCCCAGGCCGTCCCATCCCAGTATTGGCCGTCGCTTTCCCGCAGAACCGCCACCGTAACGCTGGCCACGGCCACGTTATCCGATGAGGTGCCGGAAAGGAGCGAGAACGAAGCATAAGTGCCGGTGACCGGTGAGGTTACTGCCGCGGCCGGAGGGGTAGTGTCATAGGTAAATACGGCCGTGCTGTAAGCCACGGTCCAATTATTGGAGGAGTCCATGGCCCGGGCAGCGATGGTGTACGAAGAACCGTCCACCCAGGCGGGCACAACGCTATAGGTCCACGATGAAGGCCAGACGGAGGCGTCAAGCCAGGCCTGCGGCGCGGCCCAGACGGAGCCGTTCCAGTACAGGCCCGTGTCGTTGCGCAGCACGGAAACCGTCACGCTGCTCACCGCAATGTTGTCCGCCGCGGTACCGGACAGCAAGGGCAGTGAATAGAGGAAAGCGTTATTCACCGGCTGCAGCACGGCCGCCGTCGGCGCGGTAATGTCGGCGCCGAACCAGTCCACAAAATCGGCAGGGTCGCTCTCATACGTAGGACTGGAACGGATCCCTGAATAATTCAGCATGGTTATGCGCGAGCCGGGCGACAGCGCGCCGCCGTTGACGTTAACGCCTATATTGGCGTCGTTAAAGGCCACTCCCGTGAACGTGGAAACGAACTGGCCGCCCAGGAATTTTATACCGGTAGCGCCGGCAGCCATATTGGTGAAGGTCAGGCTGGAAACGAAGAGAGACGCCCCGGCCGCCTGCGTGGTAAGACTAAGGCCGTACCCGGCGCCGCTTACGGTGTTGGAGGCCAGGGTTATCGCGCCGCCCAGACCGGGACTAAGAAGCACGCCAGTATTAGGGGCGCTGACGGTGTTGTTCACGGCGGAAATATCCACACTGCCGTCCAGGCGCAGGCCGGTCCCGGCGGTATTTGTGGCGGCCAGCACGTTGTAGGCGACGGTGGTGCCCGTGGAATCCCGCACGAAAAGCGCGTTGGCGCCGCTCACGACCGACTTGCCGACCAAGCTCTGATAAGAAGAATCTATGAACACGGCCTGGTAGGCCCAGGCGGTGTTGGTCACGGTGCTGTATTCCACGGTGGTGTAACTGCTGAACACCACCGTCAGCGCCACGCCGGAGGGGTTGGAAATAAGGTTATGAGAGAGACTGTTGCCGGAGACGCTCTCCAGCTTTACGGCGAAGTAAGACGCCGCGTTGCTGAGGATGGTGCTGGAACTGACGTTGTTCCCGTCGGCCCCGAACCCCAGGAACACGCCGTAGCCGGAAGGATCGGCCACGTAGCTGCGTGTGAGGGTGTTCTGGTCCGAATTGTCGGCGTGGAAAGCTATGGCGGTGGAATCGGCCGTTATGGTGCTGAGGTCCACCAGGTTGCGGTTCGAACCATTCAGCAGCTGCACGGCGTAGCCTCCCAGGTTCGAGAAGCTGCCGCCGGTCACGGTATTGGAGGAAGAACCGGAGAGATACAGGGTGGCGTACGAGGCGGAATTATTGCCCGCGGCGCTGCCCGCCACCAGGTTGCCGGAGCCGTCCAGCACAATACCGGCGGAATCCTCGGTGGTTACGGAACAGCCCGAGACTTCGCTGGCGCCCGCCAGGCGGATGCCGGCCGCGTTGAGGCTGCCGGCCGAGACCACGCTGACGCTGGAAAGGATCACGTTGTCGGAAGACGCGTAGACGCCGTAAGGCATGGACCCGCCTGGAATGGCGTCGAACCCGGCCAGGGTCACACTGGCGTTCATGATGCGGAAGGCGGCCGTAGAGGAGGGAGGCGGGCTGACCTGCGGGGAACCGCCGGCCGGTTCGCGCATGATGATAAGCCGGTAACCGTTGGTAGTAAAACCCTGAACCGTGACCTCCTCACTATAAGAGCCGTCGTTGGTCACCACCACGCAGGTGTCGCCGGTGAGGTTTTTGGGCAGGGCGTCCACCGCGTCCTGTATGAAGGTATAGTTGCCGGTACCGGCGTTCTTTACGCTGACGGCCTGCGCGCAGCCCGGCGGCAGGGGCGCGCCGGCGTAGACGAAGGTGCTGGCGCCCACCCCGGAGGCCTGGTTATTGCCGGCCAGGTCCACGGCGTTGGCTACGGCAAAATATGTGGCGCCCGCGGTAAGGGCGGCCTGCGCCGGCCCGGCCCAGCTCCAGTTAGTGGTGCCGGCGGCCAGGTTCCAGGCCTCGGGCACGGTCCACTGTGAAGTAGAGCCGTTCCAGTACAGGTTGTCGGAGGCTCGGATAAGTTTTACCCAGACCTGGCCCAGGCCAAATTCAGCGTCGGCGGCCGTGCCGCTTATGCCGCTGAACGCGGCCGGTGAAGCGCCGTCGGCTGGAACCAGTACCGCCGAGGAGGAAATACCGGTGTCGAAATGGAAGACCGACGTGGAATAGGTCTCGGACCAGTTGAGGTCGCCGTCCTGCGCCCTGGAAATTACGGTATAGGAAGACCCGTTCACCCAGGCTGGCGGCGCGGCGTAGCTCCAGTCGGGGTCCGCGAAGACGGCGGCCAGCCAGGTCTCGCCGGCGACGAAATCGGCGCCGTCCCAGAAATAGCCGTCCGGCTGGCGGACGATCAAAAGCTGCACGTCGGCCACGGAAACATCGTCAGCCGCGGTGCCGGTTATGGAGGCCAGGGAATTAAGATAGGAACCATCAACGGGGCTTACAACCGCCGTTACCGGCAGTGTCGGGTCCAGAGCGGACAAAGGAGCTTCCGCGCCAATAGCTAAACCAAGGGCGCAGAGCAGTATAGAGGGTCTAAGCATAAGCCCGTGTATAGTATAGTGGACGCGCGGCTAAAGCGCCACTCAAATTACTATCAAATCTTTGCGAAGTATATAGCAAAACATAAAAGAACCCGGGCTTTCGGCCCGGGTTTCGGTTTTTAAGGCTCAACCTCAATTCCCCGAGGTTGAGCCTTTTTTTGTTCAGCGGAAGTGGTCGCGCATCATGCGCACCAGGCCCTCCGTGGCCTTGCCGGGGATCTCTTCCCCTTCCCAGTTGATGGAGAAATGGGCGTTCTTCTGCGTGGGTTTCACGTAATTCTCGTACATCGGCAGCACGGTGGCCAGGATCTGGTGCTTGATGCCCTCTATGTCGCGGCCGCGCTCGCTGATGTCGCGCTGCACGCGGCGCAGCACCGCGGTCACCATACCTGTGGACACGAAGATCTTGTAGTCGCAGAGATGCAGCAGCTTGGGGAAATAAAGGGTGTAGAGCCCCTCTATCACTATCAGCTGGGTAGGCTTGCAGACGGTGCACTCTTTTTCGCGCGTATGCAGTTTAAAGTCGTAGACCGGCTGGTGAATGGTCTTGCCGGCGCAGAGGTCGGCCAGGTGCTTCACGGCCAGGGTCGCGTCTATCGCGTCGGGATGGTCGAAATTGTAGGTCTTTCTTTCCTCGAAATCCAGGTGGTCGAGCGGCTGGTAGTAGTTGTCCAGCGAGAAGAGCTGGCCTTCTATGCCTATTTTTCCGCACTGCTCGATAAGTTTGCCGGCGAGCGTGGTCTTGCCGGAGCCGGAACCGCCGGCTATGCCCAGGATGAAGCGTGATTTCTTGGTGTTGTCCATTTTTTGTCCTGCCGCGGAATTGCCACACCTATGATACAAAAAAGGAGAGCGCCGGATAACCTATCTCGACGACATCACAAAGGAGAGCAGGAAGGCCAGGCTCACCAGGTACATCAGCGGGTGGATCTGGTTGAACTTGCGCCTGGCCAGTTTTATGACCGTATAGGTTATAAAACCGAAACCGATACCGTAGCTTATGTTGTAGGTCAGTGGTATGCCTATCATCGTCAGGAAAGCGGGCAGCGCCTCGTCGAAATTATCCCAGTCGATGTCGCGCACGATCTTCATCATCAGCGCCCCCACTATGATCAGCGCGCCCGCCGTTATGGGGTACACGAAATAGTCGCCCGAGCCCGACGGGATAACGTCGGCCGGCGGCGTAAAACCGCCGCTCACCAGCAGGCTGTAATGCGTCGAGTTCAGTATCCTGTGCCCGCCGCCTATCATCTGAATAACAGGGGCGAAAAAAGCGCACAGGGCGAACAGCAGGCCGGTCACCACCGCCGTCAGGCCCGTACGTCCGCCCTCCGCCACGCCGGCGGCCGACTCCACATAAGTGGTTATGGAACTGGCGCCGAAAAGCCCGCCTACGGCGGCGGCGGCCGAGTCCACCACGAGTATTTTTTTAATATCCTTGACCGTCCCGTCCTTATTGACGAAACCGGCCTGCTCGCCCACGGCCACCACCGTGCCCATGGTATCGAAGAAGTCCGTCAGCATGATGGCGAAGATGGCGAACAGCAGCCCCGGGGCCAGCACTTGGGTTATGGCCGGGCTGCCGTTCACCGTCTGGAAAGGCGCCAGGAAAGTCTCAAAACTGGGCGCGCCGATAAAAGACGCGGGCACCGACGTGACGCCCAGCAGGAAAGCGGCGCCGGCGGCGACCAGTATGCCCCAGAGGATATCGCCCTTCACCTTAAGCGCCATGAAAACGGCGGTCGAGAAAAAGCCGGCCAGCGTCACCCAGACATAGCTCTGGGAAAAATTCCCCAGCGCCACCAGCGTTATGGGGGCGGGGCGTATGATGCCGCCCTCGTTAAGGCCTATCAGGGTGATGAACAGCCCGATGCCCACGCCTATGGCCCGCTTCAAATTAAGCGGGATGGCGTCCATGACGGCCTCTCGGAAACCCGTCACCACCAGCAGCAGGATGAGCAGGCCTTCTACGAAGATAACGGACATGCCCACCTGCCACGGCACATTGGCCTGCCTGAAACCTATGACCGAGAAAGCCAGGACCGCGTTTATCCCCATCCCCGAGGCCAGCGCCAGCGGCCGGTTGGCTATCAGCCCCATGGCCGCGCACATCAGGGCGGCGCCCAGGGCCGTGGCGGTCACGGCGCCGGCGAAAGGCACACCGGCCGCCGACAGGATGCCGGGATTCACGAATATGATATACGCCATCGTCAGGAACGTGGCGGTGCCGGAAAGCAGTTCTGTTTTTAAATTAGTGTTCCGCTCTTCGAATTTGAAAAGATTTTTCATAAACGTTCCGCGCGCGAACACCCGCTGCGGGAGCGGACGGCCCGCATTTTTTATTTATTTTCTCCTGGCTGCTATGGCCTTGGCCACGTGCGGCGGCACCAGCTTAGAGACGTCCCCGTTGAAATGGGCGATATCGCGCACCACGCTGGAGGAGAGGTAGGTATACCTCTGGCGCGGCATGAAGAAAACGGTCTCTATGGGACTGTACAGCGTGCGGTTGACGGCCGCTATCTGGAACTCGTATTCCAGGTCGGAGATGGCGCGCAGGCCCCTTATCACGATGTCGGTCTTCTTTTTTCTGACGTAATCCACCAGCAGCCCTTCGAAGCAGTCCACGCTGACGTTCTTCCTCCCCTTCAGGGCCCGCTTCAGCATGGCGGCGCGCTCGTCCACCGTGAACATGTGTTTTTTTTCGCTGTGGACGAAAACGCTGACGATGACATGGTCGAAGATCTTGGCCGCCCTGTCTATGATATCCAGGTGACCGAACGTCACCGGGTCGAAACTGCCCGGGTAAACCGCTATTTTCTTTTTCATGATAAGCAGATTATACAATTTCCCCCCGAAAATACGCCCGAAAAGTTGTATTATTCTCCCATGAAGACACTCTTTTTATCGCTGCTCCTGGCCCTCGGCGCGCAGGCGGGCGCGCAGGAACTCATCCCTTATAACGCGGGGAGGAAATGGGGTTACGCCGCGCCCGGCGGCAAACTTGTAATTTCCCCCCGCTACGATCACGCGGAGCCCTTCAGCGAGGGGCTGGGGCTGGTACGCTCGGGTTCCTCTTACGGTTTTATAGATAAAAACGGGAAAACGGTCGTCCCGCTCAGGTACCAGTCGGCCGGGTCTTTCAGCGAGGGCTGCGCCCCCGTAAAGACCCGGGGGCTCTGGGGCTGCGTGGACCGGGCCGGTAAAGCGTCGGTACCTTTCGAATACGAAGAACTGCTGCCGTTCAAAGAAGGCGCCGCGCCGGCCAGGAAGGACGGGCGTTGGGGCCTGCTGCTCAAGGACGCGCGGGAGTTCAGGGGCGGCATCTACGAGGAGATCTACCCCGTAAGCGAGGGTCTGGCCAGGGTCCGCGTGAACGGCAAGTACGGCTATATCGACATTTCCGGCAGGGAGGCGCTGCCGCCTGTCTACGCTGAGGCCTTTCCGTTCAGCGGCGGTTTCGCCACGGCACGGCTGGGCGACAAGTACGGCTTTATTGACCGCAAAACGCTCGCCTTCAAGGCAAAACCGTATATCGGCATAGGCCCCTACAGCGGCGGGCTCGCGCACGCCCAAAACCTGCAGGCCGAAGGCCGCTGCGGCTACATAGACGCCCAGAGCAATGAAATTATCCCTTTTGATTTCGCCATGTGCGCCGCTTTCGACGAGGGGCTGGCCCCCGCGCTCAAAGACTTTAAGGGCGGCTGGGGCTACATAGACACCACGGGGAAACCCGTGATCTATTTCAAGTACGAGCAGGCGGCGGGCTTCCACGGCGGCCTAGCCAAGGTAACGCTTAAGGGCAGGACCTTCTACATAGACGCCAAGGGCTTCGAATACCGCAAATAAAAAACTCAACCCCGCAGAATCGAGGTTGAGCCTTAAAAAGGAAAGGGCCCGCTAAAACCCACTAATAGGGGCCGCGGGCCCAAGCATATTATAGCAGACGCTATTGACTTGTCAAGGCCTAGTCCCTGGCCATGTGCCGCCAGGTCTGGCTCTGCCAGGACGGGGCGCCGAACAGCCGCACCTGCTCCTTGGCCGCGGTCATAGCCCCGTCGGTCTCGGCCAGCTCCGGCGCCAGGATGCTCGAGATCTCGATGACCGTGTTGTCCTCGTTTATGGACCCCTTGAAACGTATGGGGCTCCTGGTGCCCACCCCGGTGCCGGACATGCCGCCGGGCGAGCTGCCCTCGAACCGCCTGCCGTACACCTTCCCTGTCCCGTAGATCGCCTTTGGGAAATCCCAGCAGTGCATTATAATGGTCAGATCGTCCCCCCTGATGTCGAACTCGTAGCGCCAGCAGTCCAGCCCGCCACCCCAGTTCCCCCGGTAATCGGCCCCCTCGGACCGGGGCACCACGGGCCTGGGCGCGGCCGGTTTTTCCCTGGGCGCCCCGCCGCCGGCCGCGTAGAACCGCTTATCCTCGGCCGCCTCCTCGCGGCGGCTGGCCGCCTCCAGGGCGCTGGCGCGGTTGTAATAGCACTGCGTCCACCAGGGAGCTATCTTAATGGCCTGGCCGTAAAGCCGCGCGGCTTTGTCGAAATCCTCATTGTTGACCGCGTCGAGATGCACGGCCATCGCTTTGATAAAATATTTCTTCGCCTCCACCGGGATCTTCGGCTTTACCGCCATGCCGCCGGCGAAGCGGATAAGCTCGGACCGCAGGGCGGGGTTGTCCGGATCGTCGCCCACGGCGGCCAGCAGCGTCAGGAATTTCGCCTGTTCGCGCGCGTAAGAGCTTTCCGCGGCGCGGACCGGCGGGGCCAGGGTAAGGCAGACCAGGGCGGCGCAAATTAAAATTTTAAGCATATAGAGCCCGCGGTCCGGCAGGGCAAAAATCCGCCCGGCGCGCCGCGGCAGCAAAAGAAAACGGATATTTATTCTCCCCCTACCCAAGGGTTTATCATTTCGATTTACCGGCTGTCAAGCCTATGGCTGTGCCGTAACAGGGGCTATGCCCGACAGACGGCCAATTTGCGGAGCCGCTATCAGGAAAGATATAATGATAAAGCGGCAACCTTTCCCCCTTAATCCGGAACACGAGGAACACATGCACACCAACGATCAGCAAAACGCAACCGAGCACGAAGAAAATTTCGCGGAGATGTTCGCGCAGGCCTATAAAGAGCCCTCCAGGATGGAACCCGGCCAGAAAATAGAGGCCCCCATCGTTAAACTGACCCCGGAGTGGGCTTTAATAGAAGTGGGTGGCAAAGGCGAGGGTTACGTCGACATAAACGAACTGAAGGACGCCGAAGGCACGCTGCTGGTAAGGGAAGGCGACAAGATCCGCGCCTACTTCCTAGGCTCGGAAGAAGGCGAAATGCGCTTCACCACCAAGATCGGCTCCGGCCCCGCGGCCCGCGCGCAGCTGGCCGACGCCTTCAGGAACCATATCCCCGTGGAAGGCGTGGTCGCCAGGGAAATGAAGGGCGGTTTCGAAGTGACCATCGGCGGCGCACGCGCTTTCTGCCCCTTCTCGCAGATGGGCACCCGCCGCGAGGACGCCAAGGCTGATTACGTCGGCAAAACCCTGCTTTTCGACATCATCGAATGCGCCGAGCGCAACGTGGTGCTTTCGCGCCGGGCCATCCTGGAGAACGAAAGAAAGGAAAGAACCGCGGCCCTGAGGGAAACGCTGAAGGAAGGCGACAGGATAAAAGGCGTGGTGACCTCCATACAGAAATTCGGCGCCTTCGTGGACATCGGCGGCGTGGAAGGCCTGCTGCCCGTCTCCGAGATCGCCTGGAGCCGCACGGAAAGGGTCGGCGACATTCTTTCCGTAGGCCAGCCGGTGGAAGTCCTGATAAAACGGCTGGACTGGCAGAACGAGAAGATCTCTTTCAGCCTCAAAGACATCCTGCCCAACCCCTGGGACACGGCGGACCGCAACTGGCCCCCCGGCTCCTACCACACCGGCACCGTCTCGCGGCTGGTGCCCTTCGGCGCCTTCGTCACCATGGGCGACGGCGTGGACGGCCTTATCCATATTTCCCGGCTCGGCGGCGAGCGCCGCATCGGCCACCCGGAAGAGGTGCTCAAGGTCGGCCAGACCATAGAAGTGCGGGTAGAGTCCGTGGACACCGCCAACAAGAAGATCTCCCTTATCCCCGGCGACCTGAGCCGCGCGGAAGACGAGAACAACGCCACCATGGACAAATACCGCGGCCAGACCGAAGCGGCGCCGCAGGAACTCGGCTCCATGGGCGAAATGCTCAAGAAGGCGATGGAGAAGAAAGGCAAGGTCTAAAGAAAAGCCCGCCCTCGAAGAAGCGGGGCAAAGTTAAGGCTCAACCTCAATTCCGCGAGGTTGAGCCTTTTTCTTTAAATGAAAGTGCCCGCTAAAACCCACTAATAGGGGCCGCGGGCACGTTCATAGTATAGCAGGCGTATTCCAGTTGTCAAGGCCATGCCTGTGCCGCAACAGGAGCTATGCTCTTCAAGCGGCCAAGACCTACGCGCGCTACCCGTTCATATCGAAATAAACCGCTTTCGGGTTATGGAACACTATGGCGGACACGGAGGCCTCCGGGTCCATCATAAAGTCGTCGGTCAGTTTTATGCCGGCGTCGGCTTCCGGCTTAAGAAGTTCAAAGAGGGGCTTCTGGTTGGCCAGGTCGGGGCAGACGGGGTAACCGAAGGAATATCGTTTGCCGCGGTATTTGCTCCTGAGCAGCGGCTTGGCGGGGTTAGCCTCGGCTATGCCCCAGGCCTGCCTGATGCGGTAATGCAGCACATCGGCGAAGGCCTCGGCCAGCATCAGCGCCAGCGCCTCCACCAGGTAGGACCGCACATAATTGCCGGCCGCCTTTTCCCGCCGGGCCAGGTCCAGCACGCCTTCGCCGCAGGTCACCGCCAGCAGGGCCGCGTAATCTTTCTTGCCGGCCGCGGCGGGCGCCGCAAAATCCGCCAGGCACAGCCTGCCGCCGCCAGCCTGCCGCGGAAAAGAAAAAACCGCCGGTCCCTCGCCGCCGCCGTAGAACAATATCTTATCCCCGGCGCCGTTGACCGGGAAGAACCTGTAAACCCCGCGCGCCTTTATCAGGCCCTTGGCGATTATCTCCGCTTTCAGGACGGCCAATTGCCTGGCGGCCTCGCGGCTCTTCTCCTCCTGGTCCTTTTTCAGCTTCAGGAAGCGCAGGTTAAAAAGCCCCTCGTCGAGGTTCTCGAACAGCTCTGGCAGCGGCTGCTCGACATAGTGCCGCTCCAGGTCCGCCGGGACCGGGATATCGCCGGAGAACGGGGCTTCGGTCATTATTTAACGGCCCCCGCGTTAAGAACGTAGTTGAGCCCGGCCATGGCGTCCTTGGCGTAAAACACCGGGCCGCCGTAGTGGGGCACGATGTTGGCCAAGGTGAATTTTTCGGTCAGCGCGGCGCCGCCCACCAGCAGGGTGGCCTTCACGCCGGCCTTGGCCAGCTCGCGCGCCGTTATGGTCATCTGCTCGGTCGAGCGCACCAGCAGGCCGGACAGGCCTATAAAGTCCGGCCGGGACTTCAGCGCCGCGGCCACTATGTCCTCCGGCGGAACTTTTACGCCCAGGTCCTCCACCTCGAAGCCGTTGCTCTCGAAAATTATGCTCACCAGGTTCTTGCCGATATCGTGCACGTCGCCTTTCACGGTGGCGAGCAGCAGCCGGCCGCGCTTGGGGGCTTTCTGCTCTTTAAGCGCCGGTTCCAGGGCGGTCACGGCGGCCTTGGCGGCCTCGGCGCTCTGCAGCACCTCGGTCACGATCAGGTCCCCGGCGGCGAACTGGCGGCCCACCTCGGCCATGGCTTTCATAACGGGGCCGTTTATTATATCGAGCGGGGACCGCTCGGCGAGCAGCGCCGCCACGGCCTCCTCTATGCCGGCTTTTGTCCCGTTCAGCACGGCCAGGCGCAGCTTCTCTTCCGGGGGGGCGTCGTGCGCGGCGGGCGCGGCCGCCGTCTTCTTGGCGTCGCGGTAGCGCGCCGCGAAGGCCTGCGCGGCGTCCGGCTTGCGGGCGAAGATCAGGTCTTCGGCCAGGGCGCGCTCCTCGGCGGAGATGGAGGCGAAGCGCTTGAGTTTTTCGATGTTCACTATGGCCAGGTCCAGGCCGGCTTTGACCGCGTGGTGCAGGAACACGGAGTTGAGCACCTCGCGCGAAGCGGGCGGCAGGCCGAAAGAAACGTTGCTGACGCCCAGCACTGTTTTTACGCCGGGGAATTCTTTTTTGATGATCTCTATGGCCTTTATGGTCTCGTGCGCGGTCCTGGCATGCTCGCCGCCCACGGCCACGGGGAACACCAGCGTGTCGAAAACTATATCCCCCGCCCGCAGGCCGCAGTCCTTGGTAAGGAAGGCGTACGCCCTGCGGGCTATAGCCACCTTCCGTTCGGCGTCCAGCGGCAGGCCGTTCTTCTTATCCTCGTCGATGCAGCCGAAGACCAGCTTGGCGCCGTAGGTTTTCACCAGTTCGGCGGCGGCGCGGGGTTTTTCCGGGCCGAATTCGAAATTTACGGAGTTCAGCAGGGCTTTGCCGGGAACCGTCTTCAGAACTTCTTCCATCACGGCGGTGTCGGTGGTGTCCGTCATTATGGGCAGCCGCACGGCGCGCGCGAGCTTCGGCATAAAGGTCTTCACGTCGTCGAGCTCGCTTCGCTCCGGATTGGCGAGACACACATCGAGGATGTGCGCGCCGGCGGCGGCCTGCGCTTTGGCCAGGGCCAGCGCCCCGTCCCAGTCCCCGGCGGCCACCATGTCGCGGAATTTCTTGGACCCTATGGAATTATTGCGCTCGCCCACCATGGCGGGCGGCTCTATCTCGTCGTAGAAAAGGGCCTCCACGCCCGCCACCGCCCAGGGGGCGTCGCGGCGCGGGGCGCGCGGCTTAACGCCTTTGACGCTTTCGGCCAGGGCTTTGATATGGGCTGGGTTGGTGCCGCAGCAGCCGCCGGCGGCGTTGAGCAGGCCGCTCTTGGCGTAACCGGCCATCACGGCCGAGAAAGTCTCCGGGGTCTGGAGGTAGCGGCCGTTCTCGTCTGGCAGGCCGGCGTTGGGCATGGCGAAGACCGGGTACTGCGCGCGGGCGGCCAGACGCTCCAGGCGCAGCCCCAGGCCTTCGGGACCGGTGGAGCAGTTAAAGCCCAGGGCGGCCAGCGGGAAATGCTCCACCGCCGCGTAAAAAGCCTCGGCGTCGTGGCCGGACAGCATCTTATTGCGCTCGTCCATGGTGGCGGAAACTATGACCGGCAGCTCGCTGCCGGCTTTTTTAAAGGCCAGGCGCGCGGCGGCCAGGCCCGCTTTCAGGTTCAGCATGTCGTGGGCGGTCTCCAGCAGCAACAGGTCGGCGCCGCCTTCCATAAGGGCGCTTATCTGCTCCAGGTACATGTCGCGCAGGTCGTCGAAGCTGAGGCCGCCTGTGACGAACAGGGCTTTATTGGTGGGGCCTACCGAGCCGGCCACGTAACGGGGCTGCGCGGCATTAGAAAATTTGGCGGCGGCGGCTTTTGCAAGGCGGGCGGAGGTCAGATTGAACTCGCGCGCCCGGGCGGCCAGGCCGTATTCGGCCAGGACGGCGGCGTTGGCGCCGAAGGTGTTGGTCTCGATGAAGTCGGCGCCGGCGGCGAGGTAATCTTCGTGGATACGGCTTATAACGTCGGGGCGGGAGAGGGAAAGCATCTCGTTGAGGCCCTCGTGGCCGGCATAGTCGGCGTCTTTAAGGCCGAAACCGTGGAGGTAGGTGCCCATGGCGCCGTCGAAGATCGGGATGCGCTGCGCGAAAAGTTTTTTTATTTCCTCATTGGTCATAATATTCCTAAAACCCTGCCTGCGTTAAAACTGCCCGAACAGCTCGAAAGCGTTGGCGGTGGTTTTGTCCGCCACCTGCGAATTACCCAGGCCCAGGTACGACGCGACCATGGCGGCTATTTCGGGGATGAACGTCGGGTCGTTCCTTTTGCCGCGGGCGGACTGGGGCGGCAGGTACGGGCAGTCGGTTTCGAGGACGATATTGTCCAGGCCGGCTTTCCTTACGATGTTGCGCAGGTCGTCGTTCTTTTTATAGGTGAAGGTGCCGTTGACACCCAGGGCCAGGCCCAGGTCCAGCCCGGCGGAGGCGTCGGCCCAGGCGCCGGAGAAGCAATGGAGGACGCCGCGGAATTTCCCGGCCGGAGAATGGGTCCATTTATGTTTCAGTACGGCCAGCAGCTCCTGGTAGGCGTTCTGCGCGGGTTCTTTGCCGTTCCTGGCGTGGAACACGGCGGGCTTTGAGAATCTGGCGCAGAGCGGCAGCTGGCCGGCCAGCAGCTCCAGCTGCTCTTCCCGGCGCTTCGGCTCCCACCAGTAATCCAGGCCTATTTCCCCCACGGCCGCGGCGCAGCTCTTTTGAAGATATTTTTCCAGCTCCGGCAGGTAAGAGGCCGGCAGCTCTTTTATGTATTCGGGGTGGACGCCGAAGGCGCAGCGCACGGTGCCGGGAAAGGCGGCGGCGAAAGCTTCGCCGGCGGCCCAGTCCGACGGGGCGCAGGCGATTTCCACTATTTTCCCCACGCCCAGCGCGGCGCAGCGCCCCACCACCTCTTTGCGGTCGGCGTCAAAAACCTTGTCCGTTAAATGCGCGTGGGTGTCTATAAGCATGTGTTTAAAGTGTCGGTCCGGACGAGGCCCGCTTGTTTTCAGGCCTGCTTCTTCTTGTTGTTGGCGAACCAGCTGAGGTAAGAGTGCATGAAGGGGTCCAGGTCCCCGTCCATCACGGAGTCTATCTGGGAGGTTTCGTGGTCGGTGCGCATGTCCTTCACCAGCTGGTACGGCATAAAGACGTACGAGCGGATCTGGTGGCCCCAGCCGATATCGCCCTTGGCGTCGTAGTGGCGCTCCATCTCGGAGCGCTTCTTGTCCATCTCCACTTCGTAAAGGCGGGCCTTGAGCATTTTCATGGCCGTTTCCCGGTTCTGGTGCTGGGAGCGCTCTATCTGGCAGGCCACTACGATGCCCGACGGAATATGGGTGAGACGGACGGCCGTTTCCACCTTGTTGACGTTCTGGCCACCGGCGCCGCCGGAGCGGAAGGTGTCGAGCTTGATATCCTTGTCTTCCACCTTTATCTCTATTTCATCGTTGATATCCGCCAGCACGTCCAGCGAGGCGAAAGAGGTGTGGCGGCGCTTGTTCGCGTCGAAAGGGGAAATGCGCACCAGGCGGTGCACGCCGATCTCGCTCTTAAGGTAGCCGTAAGCGTACCGGCCCCTCACTATGGCGGTCACGCCCTTTACGCCGGCCTCTTCCCCCTGCAGCATGTCGGTTATAGAGAAAGTGAAGCCTTTCTTCTCGGCCCAGCGCGTGTACATCCGCAGCAGCATCTGCGCCCAGTCGCAGGCCTCGGTGCCGCCCACCCCGGCGTGTATGCTTATGATGGCGTCCAGCTTGTCCATGGGGCCGGACAGCTTCAGCTCGAAATCCATGATGCTCAGTTTCCGCTCCACCTTGGCCAGGCCGGCCATTATCACGGACAGCTCTCCCGCATCGCCGGCGTCGCGGGCCAGCTCGAAATGCACCTTGAAATCTTCCAGTTCGGCCGCGGCGGCGTCCAGCATCTCCACGCCTTTTTTAAGATCGTTGAGCTCTTTAAGGTGGGCCTGGGCTTTCTGGGCGTCGTTCCAGAAATCGCCGGAACCGGACACGGCCTCTTTTTCCTTCAGCTCGGAGCGCTTCTTGTCCAGGCCATACAGTTTGGCGGCGTCGGCGAAAGCCCCCTCCAGCCGGGAGAGCTTGTTGGCGATGTCCTTGAGTTCCAGTGATTCTGCCATGACCATTATTTTAGCAATTTTATTTTTAGCCGTATTTTAATAGAATTCTATATTATGAGAGATAAGCTCGCCGCCGCCCGCGCAAAGATAGACTCGCTCGACAAAAAACTGGCCGCGCTCCTGTCGCGCCGTTTCGCGCTGGCGGCCCCGCTGGGCGCCCTCAAAAAGAACCTGACCGACCGCGCCCGCGAACGCGCCGTGCTGGCCAACGCCGCGGCAGCGGGCAAAAAACGCTACGCTCCGGCCACCCGCGCGGTCTTCGCCGAAATAATCAGACGATCTAAAGAACTGCAGGGCGGTAAATGAAAATATTCCTGAAGAAAAACTCCGGCGCTGCGGGGCTGCGCGGTCTGCGCGGCGCGCTGGCCCGCATTCTGCCCGACTGCCGCCCGGCCCGTATTCCCGGCGGCCTGTCCGTCAGGATCTCCTCCCCCGCCGGGGCCGGCGACGCGCTGCCCCGCCTGGAGAACCTGCCGTGGGTGGCCTCGGCCGCCCTCTCCGACTACGAACTCTGCCCGCTGGCCTGCGCCCGCGGCCCTAAAACATTTTCAAACCCGCTGGACTTCACCGCCGCCCGGCCGGTTTTCATAGCCGGCCCCTGCGCGGTGGAGGAAGAAGAGGCCTATATCGCTTCGGCGCTGGCCCTGAAGGCCGCCGGCGCCCAGGCGCTGCGCGCCGCCATCTTCAAACCCCGCTCCTCGCCGTACGCCTTCCAGGGCCTGGGCTGGCCCGGCCTCAGAACCATAGCCCGGGCGAAAAAGCTCACCGGGCTGCCGCTGGCCACCGAAGCCACCGATACCCGCCAGGTGGCGCGCCTGGCCGGCGTATGCGACGTGATCCAGATAGGCGCGCGCAATATGCGCAACTACGAACTCCTTAAGGAAGCCGCGCGCTCGGGCCGCGCCGTTCTGCTTAAGCGGGGCATGCGCGCCACGCTGCGCGAATGGCTGCTGTCGGCGGAGTACCTGCTGAAGTACGGAGCGAAGAAGCTGGTCCTTTGCGAACGCGGCGACTCGCTTAGTATTCCCGGCCGGCCAAGGCTCGATCTTGAAATAATGGCGGCCGCAAAGAAACTCACCGGGCTGCCCGTACTGGCGGACCCCAGCCACGCAGCCAGGGACAGGGCGGTCGCCGCCGCGCTGGCCGTTAAAGCCCTGCGCGCCGGCGCCGATGGTCTGCTGATAGAAGCCAGCCTGGACCCGCTGACCGCCCTCATTGACGGCCGCCAGACGGTCTCCATAGAAACCTTCCGCTTACTGGCGGCTAAATTCCCGTGCAAATCCCGCATATAAAGGCGGGCCTTTTCGGCCAGCCGCTCTCAAAATCCCTCTCACCGGATATCTTCGGTATATTCGCGCGGCTGACGGGCGTAAAGATCTCCTATGAACTGCGCGAGGTGCCGCCCGACCACCTGGCCGGCGCCATAGACGGGGCCAGGGCCGAAGGCTGGAACGGCTTCAACGTTACGCTCCCCTATAAAACCAGGGTTTGCGCCATGCTCGACCTGGCCGACCCCGCCGTAAAGGCGGCCGGCGCGGTCAACACCGTGCGCTTCGGCCGTACCGGCCTCGAGGGGCTCAACACCGACGCCAGGGCGCTTCTGGACGCCATGCGCGCCTCCGGCTGCGACGCGGCGGGCAGGGCCTCCGCCGTCTTCGGCGCCGGCGGGGCGGCGGCCTCGGCCGGCTGGGTCCTGGGCCGCGCCTCGGCGGCCTCCGTGACCTTTTACGCGCGCGACAGCGAAGCCGCCGGCCGCCTGGCCGCCAGGCTTTCCGCCGCCTTCCCCAAGACCGTTTTCTCGGCCGCCGCTTTCGAGGCGCCCTGCGGCAAGCCGTCCATCTTTATCAACGCCACGCCGCTGGGCATGTACGCGCCGGGCCGCCCGCCCTGCGCGCCCGGCCCCGGAGACCTGGCCGTGGACATGCCCTACTCCCCGGAAGGCGCCGCTTTCGCCGCGGCCTCGGCGGCCGCCGGGGCCCGCACCGTGGACGGCCTGGAACTCCTGGTGCGCCAGGCCGCCCTTTCGCTGAAGTTCTGGTCGGGCCTGCCGGCCGGGGATATTGTAAAATTTACGGACGAAGCTCTTGGGCTTCTCAGGAAACGGCTTAAGCAGGGGGACGCTCGATAATGCTCAGACACCTTACCGCCGGAGAATCGCACGGCAAATACCTGGCGGGGATACTCGAAGGTTTCCCCGCCGGGGTAAAGATAACCCGGGCCTACATCGCCGCCCAGCTGCAGCGGCGGCGCCTGGCGCCGGGCCGCAGCGCCCGTCAGGCCCGCGAGACGGACGCTTTCGAGATCCTTTCCGGCATGGACGGGGACATCACCACCGGCGCCCCTATCGGCCTCCTTATAGGGAACACCTCACGCGCCCTGCCCCTTCCCTCCAGCCTGCCCCGGCCCGGCCACGCCGACCTGGCCGGCATGCTGAAATACGACACCCTCAACGCTTCGCTTATCCGCGAACGGGCCAGCGCCAGGGAAACGGCCATGAGGACGGCCCTAGGCTCTTTCGCCATGCGCCTTAACCAACTCCTCGGTATAGCCGTAAACTCGCGCGTGATCGCCATCGGCGGCGTCTACGGCCTCACCGCCGCCGGCATGGCGGAGGACCTGGCGCGCGCGCGCCGGGAAGGCGATACCCTCGGCGGGGAATTCGAACTGACCATGGAGAACGTGCCGGCGGGCCTGGGCAGCAGCGTCCAGGCCGACAGGCGGCTCGGCGCGCGCCTGGGTGCCGCGCTGCTGGGCGTGAACGGCGTCAAAGGCTTCGAGATAGGCGGCGGCTTCATGCTGGCGGCGCTGGGCGGTAAAGCCGCCGCGCGCGACCCCGAACTTTCCGGCGGGCTGGACGGCGGCATGACCAACGGCCGCAGCCTTATAATGCGCTGCGCCGTAAAACCCGTGCCCGGCCTGCCCGGCGGCGCCGTCTCCACCGACCTGAAGAGTTTCCGCAAAAAGCTTTCTATCTCTAAAACCTCGGACACCACCGCGGTTTTCGCGGCGGCCGTTGTGGCGGAGCACGCCGCTTCGCTGGAACTGGCCTCCGCCCTGCTGGAAAAATTCGGCGGCGATTCGTTAAAGGAACTGCGCCCCCGCGTGAAAGAATGGCGAAGAAAGACAGGAAGAATACTCTCCCGGGTTTAGGCAATATCTACCTGGCCGGCTTCATGTGCGCCGGAAAAACCTCGACCGGCAGGGCTTTGGCCCGCCGGCTCGGCCGGCCGCTGCGCGACTGCGACGCCCTGGTGGAAAAAGGAACCGGTAAAACCGTGGCCGAACTGGTAACGGAGAAAGGCCTGGCCGGTTTCCGCCGGCTGGAGGCCGCGCAAGTGCGGGCGCTGGCCGCCGGCCGCGGGCAGGTAGTGGCCCTGGGCGGCGGGGTTTACCCGTCGCGCAGGTGGAAGGGCCTGCTGAACAGGACAGGCAAAATTGTTTTTCTTTACTGCCCCTGGCGCGAGCTGGCGGGCAGGCTTAAAAAAGCCGCCGGCCCGCGGCCTTTGCTGGCCGGCCCCTGGGAGAGAACCGCGTTGCGCGCCGAAAAGCTTTACAGGAAGCGGCTGCCTTTCTACCTCCGGGCGGACCTTACGATAAACACCGCGGGCATAAGCCCCGAAACAACCGCCGCACGCTTGGCAAGGAAACTATGAAAACGTTCAGTTTTACGGTCAGGAACTCCAGCACGGTAAAAGCGGCGCTGGGCCGCAACATGGAAGATATCCCCTCGCAGTTCCCGGCGCTCTTCTCGGGCGCCGACAAGGTCTGCCTGGTCACCGGCTCCGACGCGCCCCCCAGCCTGCGGGCCAGGGCGCTGGCGCTTTTCCCGGAAGGCAAAACCCCGCGCTTCTACTTCTGGCTGCCCCCGTCGGAAAAAGCCAAGACCCTGGAGGCCGCCGGCGAACTTTGCACCTTTCTTTTCGAGCACGGCTTCTCGCGCAATTCGCTGATAATCGCGGCCGGCGGCGGCGCCGTCACCGACCTGGCCGGCTTCGCGGCCGCCATTTACATGCGCGGCATAAACTGGGTCAGCGTGCCCACCACCTTCCTGGCGCAGATAGACGCCGGCCTCGGCGGCAAAACGGCGGTCAACCTGGGAGGCGCCAAGAATATAGCCGGCGCTTTCCACCAGCCGGCCCTGGCCGTCTGCGATACGGCCTTCCTGGACTCGCTACCGCACGCCGAACTGCGTTCCGGCGCCGGCGAGCTGGCAAAATACGCCATGATAGGCCCGGCCTCCCTGCGGCGCGCCATCATCAAGGACCTGCCCAAAGCCATCACCGGCGATAAAAGCGCCCTGACCGCCTGCGTCAGCGCCTGCGCCGCCTACAAACTCGGCGTGGTGGCCCATGACGAGCGCGATAATATCGGCGCGCGCGAACCGCTTAATTTCGGGCATACCGCCGGGCACGCCTTCGAAGCGCTGGCCGGCGGCCGCCTGCCCCACGGCGAGGCCGTGGCGCGCGGCATGCGCGCGGCGCTCATCGTGGCGCGCGGGTTGCGGCTGCTGCCGGAGAAGGATTTTAAAAAGCTGAACGGGCTCCTGGAGATACTGCGCCTGCCGCCCGCGCGCCAGGTGCGGCGGGACTTCAAGAAATTCGTGACGCTGGTCTCCAAGGACAAGAAGGCGCGCGGCGCCGCCAACCGCTTTATACTGCTGGAAAGCGCCGGGAACCCGGTGGCGGTGGAGAACGTAAAACTCCCGCTGCTGAAGAAGGCCTTTGAAGGAGCGCTGAAGTGAATATCCTGATCATCCACGGCCCCAACCTGCACCTGCTGGGGCGTCGCAGCCCGGAAATTTACGGCAAGGCCACGCTGGCGCAGCTGAACGCGGCTTTAAAGGAACATGCCGCCTGGCTTAAGGTGAAGGTGCGTATTTTCCAGAGCAACTGCGAGGGCGAAATAATCGACCTGCTGACGGCCAACGCCGGCTGGGCCGACGCGCTGGTGATAAACCCCGCGGCCTACACGCATTACAGCTACGCCATCCGCGACGCCGTCGAGGCGCTGGAGCTGCCCGCGGTGGAGGTGCACCTCTCCGACATTTCCACGCGCGAGCCTTTCCGGCGGCTTTCGGTCATAAGACCGGTCTGCCGGGCGCAGTTCAAGGGAGAAGGCGTCTTCTCGTATCTGAAAGCGCTGGATTTCTGCGCCGGAGTAAGATGAAGACCTACGCCCCCCCGCCGGACAAATCCATAACCATAAGGGCCCTGCTGCTGGCCGCCATAGCCAATGGCCAGGCGCGCGTCGAGAACCCGCTGTTCTGCGCCGATACGGAAGCGGCCGTCCGGGTCCTTGAGGGGCTGGGAGTAAAGCTCTGCCGCGACAGCAACGCTTATATCGTGGAAGGGCGGGGCCTTAAAGGCCTCGGGCAGCCAGCCGGAGCGCTGGATGCGGGCGAATCCGGGGCGCTCGCCCGCCTGTTGGCCGGCATTATGGCCGGCCAGGCTTTCCCGTCGGTAATAACCGGCAGCGGTTCTCTTTTGAACAGGCCCATGGCCCCTGTGGCCGACGCCTTGAGAAAGATCGGCGCCAATATAAAGACAACCGATGGCCGCCTGCCGCTCTCCATTAAACCGGCGCCGCTTAAAGGCGGCAAAATCTCCGGGGTAGAAAGCGCCCAGATCAAATCGGCGCTGCTGCTGGCCGGGCTTTACGCCCGCGGCCCCCTGGAAATAAAAGAAGCCGCCCCCACCCGCGACCACACCGAGCGCCTGCTGGCGCTGATGGGCGCGAAACTTTCCAACAAGAACGCCCGCCTCAGGCTGGAACCGGGCCCGCTCACCGCCAGGCCGGTAACCGTGCCCGGCGACATTTCTTCGGCCGCGCCGTTCATAGCCGCCGCCCTCCTGGCCGGCCGGCCGCTCAGGATAAATTCCTGCGGCCTCAACCCCGCCCGCCTGGGCTTCATAACGGCGCTGCAGAAAATGGGCGCCGCCATAAAGATAAAAGCTCTCGAGGCCTTCCCGGAACCTTACGGTGAAATTGAGATCGCCGTTTCGCGCCTGAAAGCCGTGATAGTGCAGGCGCCGCAGATCCCGGCGATGATAGACGAAGTCCCCCTGCTGGCCCTGCTGGCCGCCAGGGCGGCCGGCACTTCCGTCATCAAGGGCATAGAAGGCCTGCGCACAAAAGAATCCGACCGCGTGGAAAGCACCCTGGCGCTGCTGGATTCGCTGCGGATAAAAGCCTTTTACAGGGCCGGCGCCATGAAGATAATAGGCCGGCCCGCTTTTTCCGCGGCGAAACCGGTGGAAACATTCAACGACCACCGCATCGCCATGGCGGCGGCAGCGGCCTCGCTGGTCTGCCCCGGCCTGGAAATAATAAACCCGGGCTGCGTGAACAAATCATACCCGAGTTTCTGGAAAGATTTTAAACGTGTTTTTTAGCGGCCCGCTACTTTAAGGCCTCCACGAGCGCCGCTCCGTATTTTTTAGCCGGCACGGGCCCGCTGGCCGTTATCAGTTTCCCGTCTATCTCCACCTCAGCGCCGGTATATTTGCCACCGCCTTTCTCCACCTCGGCCGCGCCGTCCGGCCAGCAGGCGGCTTTTTTTCCTTTGAGCAGCCCGGCGTGAGCCAGCACCACCGGCGAGATACAGATCGAACCGATAAGTTTACCCAGCTCCGCGGCTTTTTTAAAAATGGCGTGAACCTTGGGCGTATCCAGATGTTCCAGCGCCCCTGGCCCGCCCACCAGCGTCAGCGCGTCGTAATCGGCGGGGTTTATCTCGTCCACCGTCCTGTCCACCTGCGCGGTAACGCGGAACTTCCCCCTGGCCTCGCCCTTGGCGGTGGATACCGTGACCACCTTATGCCCCGCGGCCTCCAGCACCTTCTTCGGTTCCACGTATTCCTCGTCGCGGAAGCCCTGGAAGGCTATGAACATCGCTATTTTTTTACCCATGGTTCCCCCTAGACAGAGGTTTTGACCAGCCGTTTTATCAGCAGGCTCCTGAGCGGTTTATTCGGGATGAAATAGGCGTTGCCCTGCATGTAGATGGGCTCCGGGATGGCTTTGCTGGAGAGCCGCACGAAAGCCGGGCCGCATTCCAGGCCGCAGGCAGCGGAATTGAAGTCGCGGATATAGGAACAGTAGCGCGTGACGGACTTGAAACGGAACGGATAGTGGAAATGCACCGGGCCGCTCACGCCCTTCAGTTTTTCCAGGATCTCTGCGCTGTCCGTCTCCACGCCGGCCACGCGGTATTCGCGGCAGAAGGCATTGAGGAAGGGCTTATCCATCTCGCCTATCTCCCACATGAGCAGGCGCCCGAGCACCGGGCGCGCCAGCTTGTTCTTTTTTATCAGGCGCAGCAGGCCCCAGTCGTTCACCACTATTTCCAGCGGCTTTTTACGCTTCACCGCGGTGAGCGCTTTTACCAGCGTCATGGCCTGGTCCAGGCCGCCGTCGGTAAGCAGCGGCGTGGCCAGCGTCACCGGCCCCCTGAACATTTTCTCGAGTTTTAGGAAAGCGGCCGCTGTGGGCAGCCGGTTCTGGCAGAATTCGCTGCCGATATAGACGCGGTCAAAGCCTTTCAGCGCGGCGGGCTTGAGGCCCGGCAGCTCAGAAACGCTTAACGATATAGCGTTTTCCATAGTTTTGAGAGGAGCTGGCTATCTTTTTGCCTTCGTGCACGAAAGCCGCGCGCGACACGCCCTTCTCCAGCAGGCGCGTGAGCAGCAGCGACTTATAGAACAGCTCTATCACCTCTTCGCCGTTGGGGCCGCGCGCGACCTTCATGCATTTGGCGCCCAGGTGGTAATAGTCGTAGAAATAATTGAGCAGCGTCTCGCTGTCCGGCATGGGCATGGTGTAGAAGCCGCCGTCATCCGAGCGCTTCAGCGCCGAGAGGCAGGTGTAGGCCTTCTGCAGTTTGGGATCGGTGACGGCCTCCTGCGAGCAGGGGCAGGACAGCGAGCACAGCGAATTGATGTTCACTTCGTAGAACAGCGGCAGGCAGAACACCTCTATATCCATGCCCAGTTTCTTATCGAACATGGGCGCCGCTTCCGCGGGGGCGAGGTGCTGCGGCAGCACTATGCGCGCCACACCGCGTTCCCTGAAGAACTTCAGCGCCTCGCGGTTGAAACAAAGGCCCAGCGTGCTGAGCGTGAAATAGGTTTTGAGCTTGTGTTTCCTGAAATATTCCAGCAGGGCCATGTCGCGGATAATGACGCCGCTGGCCCCGTAGCGCACCAGCTCGGCCACTTTGGCGGCGGCCTTCGGGAATAC
>Ga0209212_1001399_pt1 | contig 39387 bp, 33 predicted proteins | sample RifGroC2_FD_183996 | JGI IMG/M metagenome (GOLD analysis project Ga0209212, IMG submission 183996) | Groundwater microbial communities from Rifle, Colorado, USA - Groundwater C2 (SPAdes) (version 2) | ecosystem: Environmental > Aquatic > Deep subsurface > Groundwater | place: Rifle, Colorado... | reverse complement strand
GCGTTTGACAGCCCCCACCGGGGCGTGGCTCAATGGTAGAGCGTTCGCTTGGGGTGCGAAAGACTCCGGGTTCAATTCCCGGCGCCCCGATGAGGGCTGTCAAACATCTTAAACCAGCCGAAAGGCTGGTTTTTTTGTTGTAGAATATCCACGGGTTGAAAAACACATAAACACAGGAGACTCTAATGAAAACCAGGAACGCTATTCTGCTGGCCTCCGCCGCCTGCTTTATCGCCGGCGCCGCTTACGCGGCCGCCAAACCCAAGGCCAAGCAGCCCGCCCACGCCGCGCGCGCCAACGCCATCGCCTTCAAGTTCTACGCCAAGGAGGCGGCCAAACCCGGCAACCTGTTCTTCTCGCCTTACAGCGTGTACACGGCCTTCGCCATGGCCTACGAGGGCGCCAAGGGCAAAACCGCCACCGAGATCGCCTCCGTCTTCTCCTTCCAGCCCAAGACCGCGGACCTGCGGGCCTCGCTGGCCGCCCTTAACCGGGACCTGGCCGCCGCCACCCGGGAGGCGGAATTCAAGCAGGCTAATTCCTTCTGGGCCCAGCAGGACTACAAGTTCCTCCCGGCCTACCTCAACACCCTGCGGGGCACCTACAGGGCCGAGGCCCGGCAGGCCGATTTCAAGAACAAGACCGAAGAGGCCCGCGCCATGATAAACGGCTGGACCGAGGGGCAGACCAACGGCCGGATAAAGGACCTGTTCCCGCCCGGCGGGCTGGACGCGCTGAGCCGGCTGGTGCTGGTCAACGCGGTGTACTTTAAAGGCAAATGGGTGACCACCTTCAACAAGGAACTCACTTTCGACGGGGATTTCAACAAGGCCGACGGCACGCAGGTGAAGGTGCGCATGATGTCGGCGCCGCAGCCGGAACCTGGCCTGTATTTCGCGGACGAGGAACTGCAGGCCCTGCGCCTGCCCTACAAGGGCGGCCTCTCCATGCTGGTGCTGCTGCCGAGGAAAGGGGGCAAAGGCCTGCCCGGCCTGGAAGGGGAGCTGTCGGAGAAAAAGCTGGCCGCCGTACGCGCCGGCCTCTCCGAGCAGAAGGTTAAAGTCTTCATCCCCAGGTTCACGTTCAGCTCCGGCTTCAGCCTTAACGGCGCGCTGGCCGCCCTGGGCATGCCCACGGCCTTCACCGACGGAGCGGATTTCTCTGGGATGGACGGCAGCAAGAAGCTCTATATACAGAAAGCTTTCCACAAGGCTTTCGTGGAAGTTAACGAGGAGGGGACCGAGGCGGCCGCCGCCACGGGCATAGCGATGGGCGTAAAGTCCATGCCCATGTTCGACGTGGCCGTTTTCAGGGCTGACAGGCCGTTCCTCTTCTTCATAGAAGACCCCAAAACCGGCCTGATCCTGTTCATGGGCCGGGTGGAAGATCCGACCCGGCAGTAAAGCTCAGCCGGCCGTAAAACCGGCCCGCTCAATGGCCGCCCTGAGATCCTGCAGGGCGGCCTTTTTTTCGTCGTAGTCCACTACGGCCTCGCCCCGCTCCAGGCTGACCTCGGCGGAGAGCACCCCGGGCACCTTGAGCAGCGCCTTCTCCACCCCGGCGCGGCAGCCGCCGCAGCTCATCCCCGCGACTTTTATAACGGTTTTCATAAAGTTCACCTCGGGGATATTATATCACGGCGCGGGCGAGACAAAAAAGTCTTGACAATAATGATTACAATCTGATATCCTTTCTTATGTGAGAACAATTCCAGTTGCAAAGAAACAGCCAACGGCCGCCGCCAGGCCTTTCCGCATGACCCCGCAGAGGGCGGCCATCCTGCGCCTGCTCGACGGCAACAAGCGCCACCCCTCGGCGGAAGATATCTACGCCCGCATCAAGCGCAAGTTTTCCGGCATGTCCTTCGCCACCGTCTACAACACCCTCCAGTCCCTGCTCAGCGCGGGGAAACTGGCCGAGGTCAGGATAGACTCAAAGCGCTCCCGCTTCGACCCGGGACTTAAACCTCACAGCCACCTGATGTGCGTGCACTGCGGGGCCATCCTAGACCTGCCCCTGAGCAGGCCGCCGCTCCCGGCCGGCAAGCCGGCGGGCTTTCGGGTGCTGCGCTGCAACGTGGAATTTTACGGGGTCTGCCGGGACTGCGGCCGCAAGCCCGCCGCCGGAGCTAAAAGGAGAACGATATGTGCGACGGAAAAAAAGAAGTGACCCTGGTGGGAGAAAAGATAGCCCCGTTCGAGCTGGAGACCTTTAACCCGGCCGCCTGCAAGTTCGGGCGCTTCCGCCTGGAGGACGCGGCCAAGAACGGCCGCTGGACCGTGCTGGTCTTCTACCCGGCCGACTTCACCTTTGTCTGCCCCACCGAGCTGGCCGACCTGGCCGACAAGCACGCCGAGCTGGAGCGGCTGGGCGCCGAAGTGCTGTCGGTCAGCACCGACACCAAGTTCACCCACATGGGCTGGCAGGCGCAGGAGCGCCTCCTTAAGGACGTGAAGTACCCCATGGCGTCCGACGCCCGCGGCCGCCTGGCGCAGGCCCTGGGAGCGTACGACTGCAAGACCGGGCTGGCCTACCGCGGCACCTTCGTCATCAACCCCGACGGCGTCCTGGCCGGCGCGGAGATAAACCTGAACAACGTCGGGCGCGACATGGCCGAGCTGCTGCGCAAGCTTAAGGCCTTCGTCCACACCTACAAGAACCCCGCCGAGGTCTGCCCCGCCAAGTGGAAGCCCGGCGAAAAGACCCTGAAACCCTCTGAAAAGTTGGTGGGCAAGGTGGGGGAAGAACTGAAATAGCTTTTGCCCTTCGGGGCAGAAACGGCAGTGATAGAGAGACAACGGCCCCGCGTCTTCGGATCGCGGGGCCGTTCTAAGGTATAATCATTTTAATGGAGACCGCCGGGCAGACCTACCCGCTCAAAGTCGCGCTGATCTACGGTTCAAAGCCGTCGGGGCATTACGCCGCCGCCCGCGCCGTGGCGGAGTTCCTGCCGCCCAGCATCATCGAGCCGGTCCTGGTGAACCTCTCCGACGTCTACCCGGACTTCGGCCCCTTCGTGGCCAGGACCTACCTGCAGCTCCTCAACAAAACCCCGGCCGTCTGGGATTACGTCTACGACAACGACTTCGTCGCCTTCGCCGCCAGCGCCTTCAGGGAGGCCATCCTGCCCTTCTCCTCGGCCAAGCTGGCCGACCACCTGCTCAAGCGGGGCGTGCAGGCCGCCGTCTCCACCCAGGCCTTCTCCTCGCTGCTGATCACCAAGAACCGCCGGCTCGCGCGCCTGCCGCTGTTCTCCGTGGTGACGGATTTTTGCGCCCACACCTACTGGCCGTCCAAGGGCGTGACCGCGTACTTTGTCCCCGAAAAATCCGTCGCCGCCGCCCTTAAGGAAAAAGGCGCGCCGGCGGAAAGGGTGCACCTGACCGGGATCCCGGTGCGCAAGGAATTCACCGCCGACACCGACAGGGCCGCGGCCCGCCGGCAGCTCGGCCTGGCGCCGGGCCTTTTCACCGTCATGCTCACGGGCGGCAGCCGCGGGCTGGGGGAACTGGTGCAGGCCGCCGCGGCCCTGAAGCCGCTGCTGGGCCGCATACAGGTGCTGGTGCTGTGCGGCAACAACCGCCGGCTCTGCCGCCAGGCGGAGAAGGAGCTGGATTCAAAAAAGCACCTGCGCTTCGTGGATTTCACCGATTCCCCGGCGGCCTACTACGCCGCGGCGGACCTGGTGGCCGGCAAGCCCGGCGGGGTCACGCTCGCCGAGACGATGTGCATGGCCAAGCCTTTCGTTATCTATTCGCCGCTGCCGGGCCAGGAGGAAAGGAACTCCGTCTTCCTCCGCCGCCACCGCCTGGCGGAAACCGCCGCCACGCCGGCCGAGCTGGAGCAGCTGGTGCGCCGCTGCCTGGCCGCCCCGGGCGCCCTGGCCCCCGCCTCGCGCGCCATGGCCGAACACGCGCGCCCCCACGCGGCGCGCGACATAGCGGCCAAGATAATAGAAACCCTTACGGCCGCCTGAGCGCGGCCGCGCCCCGCCGGGCTTACGCGGACAGCTTCTGTCCGGATTTGCACTTGACCCCTCCGCCCGTTGTTTTATAGTCTTATCACCACAGGGGACGCAGCGGGGATCATGAAAAAAATATTTCTTGCTTTATTGCTGGTCGCGGTATCCGGGGTCTCCGGCTACGCGCGGGACGTCCGCGTGCTTTTAAAGGACGGCGCCGAGCGCAGGGGCGAGCTGACCGTAACCAACGAGGACTCGGTCTTCCTGAAATTCAAGAACGGCATAGTGCGCAAATTCGCTTTCGCCGACATCGCCTCGGTGCTGGACGAGGCCACGGGCGAGGACCTGACGGCGTCTGTGAGAGCCGGCGCCAGGGCCCCGGAAAAAGTTAAGCCCGCCGAAAAGGCGCCTCCCGCCCGCAGGACCGCCGACACCTACCACCCCAAAGCCCCGGCCAGGGCCCTGCCCGACAACGTGCTGGGCTGGATGTCGGCGCGCTACGACGCCAAGACAATGCTCGGCTTCAAGTGGGAACACCCGGACAAGGCCCGGCTCAACTACGCTTTCGAGCGGAACGGCTACCTGCCCCGCGCCGGCATTCTGGCCGGCTCCGCGGAGCGGCGCGGCCCCGAAGGGCGCCTCGAGATCGCGCCCTTGGGGTCTTTCTACGACGCGGACGCGTGGGACAACACGACGGACTCCTACCTGGAAGTGCGCTACGCCAAGGCCGGCGCCGGCGCCTCCTGGAACGTCGGCTACATCACCTATTCCGAAGCGCGGGAATTCTGGGACTTCGACTCCGCGTTCACCGAGACGGAGAAGTTCACGGAAACGGAAGCCAGCGTTGTCTACGCCTCTATCGTGCTGGCCCTGCCCATACCCAACTTCACCTATTACGGCTTTATCGGCCCGGCGCTAGCGAGCTACGATTATTCGGAAAGCGGCACCATCACCCCCTGGCTGGGCGCCCCGACTCCGATCAGCCTGCAGAAGAGCGGCACCGTGCCCACCTGGCTGGGCGGGGTCGGCTTCTCCATCAGGGCCGACAGCGGCTTCGGCGTGTTCGGGGAATACAAGCACATAGCCGGCAGCGGGGATTATCCCGGCGGGGACAGCATGGGGTTCGGCCTTTCGGTAGGCTTTTAAAGCGGGAGAACGGATCAAAGAAAGTACGGAGGAATAACAGAAATGAAAAGACAACTGACACTGGCGGCCGTGGGTCTGGCCGTGATAGGGCTGGCGGGCTGCACTTCCATAAACAAGAGCTATCCCATAAACAGGGTAAGCTCCGGCGTGGAGATCATGCCCCTTAACAGGAACGAATATAAAGTCATCGGCGACACGCAGGGCGAAGCCTGCGCCAAGTACCTGCTCGGCGGCAAGCTGCCCTGGTTCAGCGGCGTCCCCACCAAGACCGTTTCCGGCGCCACCGGCGGCGGCGGCAGCTTCATGGCGTCCCTGCCCCTGATAGGCGGCTTCTTCGGCGGCCAGGAGAAGGTCATACAGGAAGCCACGTACGAGGCCCTGGACAAAGTGCCGGGCGCCGACGCGCTGCTCTCCGTCAGGACCAGGACCCAGAAGAAATATTCCATACCGCTGGTCTACCGCGAGGAATGCGCCACCGTGCAGGGCAAGGCCTTCGGCATAAAGACCGACGCCGGCACGATAGACTAAGCGATGAACTCCGGTTATAAAAGCCGCGCCGCGGCCGCGCTTGCCTTTATGGCGCTGGCCCTGGCCGGCTGCGGCGGAAGCCTGCAGGTGACGCGCAATCCCAGCGCGCAGCTGGCCTCCGTGAAGAAGGTGGCGGTGGTGCCTTTCGGCGCCGCCCCCGCGCAGAGCCGCATAACCGGAGAATGGGAAACGCTGCTGCTCTCCCTGGGATATCGCGTGGTGGAGAGGGAGAACATAGAGCCTCTGCTCAAAGAGCAGGGGCTTTCCATTAACGGCATCGTCAACCCTTCCGAGGCGCCCAGGATCGGCGAGATCCTCGGAGTGGACGGCCTGCTGATGGGCCGGCCCAATACGCGCGAGCCTTATTATTCCTACAGCATGACCGGCGCGCCCAAGATCTCGGAGCCGGCGCCGGTGTCGGTAAAGCTGCTGGACGCGGCCACCGCGCGCGTGGTGTGGAGCGTTTCCAACGAGAAGGAAGAAGCCCTTAACGTGTCGCGGGAAGGCCGCGCCGTCAACGGCAAGATCAAAAGATCCCTGGAAGCCACCCTGGCGGAAGGCGGCTGGACCGCCGCCAGACCGCAGTACAGGGAATCTTCCAATTCGGCCCTGGCCTTTAACGCGGGGCTGCCGGCGGCGGGCGGCATGCGCGTGGGCGCGTACGCTTTTGCCGGCGGCAACGACAACGGCGACGGCGGCGCCTGGGCGGACAAGGCCGCGGCCATGCTGCTTAAGGCCGGCTACGACGTGGTGGACCGCCAGCAGCTGGAAAAGATCATAAAGGAACAGCGGCTCTCGGCCAGCGGCGCCACCCGCGCGCAGGACATGGCCCAGCTGGGCCGGGTGGCCGGGCTGCGCGCCGTGCTGATGGGGACCGCCTACGGCGGCCAGGTCTGCGCCTACCATATAAAGCTGGTGGACGTGGAGACCGGGGAGCTCTACTGGAGCGCCTACGGCGAGGACTGCCGCCTGGACGAGCTGGCCGCCTTCTTCAGGCAGCCGGCGCGGTAGACTTTAAAACCGTTTTTTTTGTAGTATATAGGCGCGGTAACCCGGAGCTGAAGTTTTTATCGGGGCGTGGCTCAGCTGGCTAGAGCGCTCGCTTCGGGTGCGAGAGACCGTGAGTTCAAATCTCACCGCCCCGATCTAATTTCCCCGCAAGCAACAGACCCGCCGTCAAGGCGGGTTTGCTTTTTGGGGAGGGGGTTGCCTTGTCAACACCTTTGCGCTTTTAGTATTATTTAGACGGTCAATAAAAAAACATATGCGTTTAAGTTTCCGCGTTTTGGGCAGGGTGCAGGGTGTCGGCTACCGCTGGTTCGTAAAAGAAGCGGCGGCCCGGCACAGCGTGGCCGGCTGGGTGCGCAACGCGCTTGACGGCTCGGTGGAGGGGGAGGCGCAGGGCCCGGTCCCCGCGCTGGACGGCTTCCTGAAAGAGCTGAAGACCGGCCACCCCTGGGCCGCCGTAGAGAACACCGAAACGCAGGAGATGCTGGACCAGGACGGCAGCGAAGATTTTTACATCAAGCCCACGGCTTAACCCGAGAGGAAAAACAATGGCTGAAGAAAAAGAGAACGAAGAGACAGAAAAGGAAGAGGCCCCCAAAGAGGCCCTTACCCCCGCGAAGGCTAAAGAGAAGCTCAGCGACATCAACATCGACTCCACCAACCAGTACATCCGCAAGATCAGCCAGATCGACCACAAGATCTCCCGCGAGGAATCGCACGACCTGTGGAAGCGCGTAAAGCGCGGCGACCGCCGGGCCAAAGAGCGCATCATGGAGCTCAACCTCAAGCTGGTCATCCCGATAGCCAAGCGCTTCCTGTACCAGGGCGCCGACCTGATGGACCTGGTGGAAGAGGGCAACCTGGGCCTGCTGCACGCCATAGACAAGTTCGACCCGCGCAAGGGCTACCGCTTCTCCACTTACGCCTCCTACTGGGTAGAGCAGTACGTGCGCCGCTCGGTGGAAGAAAATTCCAAGACCATCCGCATACCCCCGCACGCGTGGACCGCGCTGCGCAAATGGCTCAAGCAGTGGGACAACATGCACGGCAAGCTCGGCCGCGATCCGACGATGGCCGAGATGGCCAAGCACATGCACTGGAACGCCAACCAGGTGCGCACCGCCCTCAACGCCAGCGAGATCGTCACCGGCCTCTCTTCCATAGAGACCCCGATGTCCTCGAGCGGCGAATCCGAGGACACCATGGGCGACACGCTCAGGGACGCCGATAGCTCCACGCCGGACAACCTGATCTCCATCCTGCGCCTGCACGACGAGCTCAAGGACGCGCTGGTGGAGATAGGCGAGCGCGAGCGGATGATAGTGGAGTACCGCTACGGCCTCACCGGCCAGACCCCGATGACCTTGAACGACATCGGCAAGAAGCTGGGCTTATCGCGCGAGCGGGTGCGCCAGATAGAAGAGCGCGCCCTGCTGCGCCTGCGCCGCGTGGCGGCCAAGATGGGCCTGATAGAGCTGGGCCGCAAGCCGGACCACACCAACCTGCAGCCCGGCTGGCAGCAGCCCAAGGTAAAGACGGACATCCTCGGCGACGCCATCCCGACCAAGCCGTACGAGCCTCGCAAGCCGCAGAAAGGCAAAAAGTAACGGGGGGGGGGAGACTTATGTCAGCAACTGCCGAAGCCCTGAGCACGAAACTTAAGAGCATCATCCGCGACGTCCCGGATTTCCCCAAGAAGGGGATAGTCTTCAAGGACATCACCCCGCTGCTGGCGGACCACGCGGCCTTCACCGAGCTGGTGACTGCCTTCGCCGAAGCCTACCGCGGCACCGGCGTGACCAAGGTGCTGGGCATAGAGGCCCGCGGCTTCCTGCTGGCGGCGCCGCTGGCCCTGGCGCTGGGCGCGGGCCTGGTGCCGGTGCGCAAGAAGGGCAAGCTGCCCTACAAGACGGTGGCGGCCTCCTACGCGCTGGAATACGGCACGGATACCCTGGAGATGCACGCCGACGCCGTGAAGCCCGGCGAGAAGGTGCTGGTGGTGGACGACGTGCTGGCCACCGGCGGCACCGCGGCCGCGGTGTGCGAGCTGGTGGAGAAGCTCGGCGGCAAAGTGGCCGGCGTGGCCATGCTCATCGAGCTGGAGTTCCTCAAGGGCCGCGCTAAACTCGCTGGCCGCGACATCGTTTCTTTGATAAAATATTAGTTCGCTGCCCCCTTCGTTCAACGGATAGGACGAGAGTTTCCTAAACTCCAAATAGAGGTTCGATTCCTCTAGGGGGCACCAGCTTTAAGGAGATACACATTACTATGCCGGAAAACTCATGGATAGCCAGCGGTAGGGCCGAAGCCCCCAAGAAGACGGACAAGGCTTTCGCGTGGATAAAGACCAACCGCGAAACCTTCATCGGCTCGCTGGTGATACTGGTGGCCGCCATCATCTTCGGCGTCTACTTCTTCATGCACTACCGCGGCCTGCGCGACACCGCCTGGAAGAACCTCTTTATGGCCCAGCAGCTGGGCTTCTCGGGCAGCGTCAACGAGGCCCAGCAGCAGCTGGCCGCCATTGAAGCCAATTACGGCAGCACCAGCGCCGCGCCCTACGCCAGCATGACCAAGGGCGACATCTTCTTCGCGCAGAACAAGTTCAAGGAGGCGGGCGAGCAGTACGCCAAGGTGCTCAACGACCGTGACCTCGGGCCTTTCGCTTCCTACAACGTGGGCAAGTGCAAAGAAGCCGCGGGCGACCTGGCCGGCGCCCAGGCCCAGTACTCGGACTTCCTCTCCAAAACCCCGGAGCATTACATCGCCCCGGAAGTGCACGCCTCGCTGGCCCGCTCCCAGGAACTGGCCGGCGCCAAAGACCTGGCCAAGCTCTCCTACGAAAAGATCTCCCTGCTCTACCCGGACACCACCTGGGCCATGCAGGCCAAGGCCCGGCTGGGCCAGGCCGTCCCGAAAAAATAAAAAACGGCGCTTAAGAAAACCCGGCCAAACCAGGCCGGGTTTTTTTATTGGCCGGACCGGTTTGACATATGTCAGGTTTCTTGACATATAAGGCATATAATATAGATATAGAGTTGACATCATGAAATCATTTTGTAATAATAATAATGCTCTGTAGAGGAGGCTCCCGGTTCAAACAGGGAGACCGTCACCCCGGGGTAAGGGGGGAGCGGAGCGCCAATTTAAGGCGCTTCTCCTGCAAGGCCGTAGGCCCCCGAGGGGGCAGGCCCTAACTGTAAGGCATAAAAACCCTACAGGGAGAGTTAGTAACCCGGCAGCGATGCCGGGGGACTGAAAGCCCCGGAAACGGGCTTACGACAAAGTAAGGAGGAGTAATTAATGAAAAAAGTAATAGGTATACTTGCTCTGCTCGTGTTCGCCGGCAATATCGCCAGCGCCGAGCTGCTCAAGAACGCGAAGTACAGCGGCAGCATGGAAATAAAGAACGTCACTGGTCAGAAGAGCGTTGCGGCCGGTAAATCCGACTTCAGCAACACCAACACCCGCCTTATGATGGGTGTGAACTTCGACCTGAGCGACGAGATCAACGCGCAGGTCTCCGCCATAAAGAGCGACTACCGCTACTACGGCGACGACAGCACCGGTCAGAACGTGGACGCCCTCACCGCCAACATCCGCTTCGCTGAAGCTTATGTCGGCCTGAAGAACGTGCTCGGCCTGAACCACAAGTTCGGCAAGCAGTTCTACGGCAAAGCCGGCGACATGGTAGTGTACTACGGTCCCAGCTTCGGCGGCAACAACAACGTCGCCAACTTCAACGTGTCGGCCATAGACGGCTGGTACGCTGAGTGGATGAAGAACAAATGGACCGTCACCGGCCTCGCCGGCAAAGTCGACGAGCTCTCCACCACCAACCCCCAGGACATTAACCTCTACGGCGTAACCGGCAAGTACGATTACTCCGAGATCGTTAAAGCGACCGCGTACGGCTATCAGAAAGACAGCCGCAACGACACCGTGGCGCCCGCCTACCAGCATGACACCCTGAACGTTTTCGGCGTTAAAGCCGAAGGCAAGTTCATGGGCGTCGGCTACGGCGCGGAATACGCCATGAACATGGGCAAGAACAAGCAGCTGGCCGTCGCGGAAGACTACGTGGGCAACGCCCTCAAAGTCAACGCCGACTACGCGCTTGACCTCAACGCCATCGGCAAGTTCGAGTTCATGGGCGAGTTCGCCATGGGCTCCGGCGACGAATCCGCCACCGACGACGAAGAAGGCGAATTCCAGGCTATCAACCAGAACTACCAGCCCGGTATGATCTTCGGCACCTACGGCGTTGGCCAGACGATGAACGGCATCGGCAACCTGACCACCATGAACGTGGGCGCGAAGTACATGCCCAAGCAGATAGAGAAGCTCTCCATCGGCGCGAAGTTCTTCACTTTCGCCCCGACCGAAGAGCCCGTCGGCTACGACACCTACGGTTCCGAGCTCAACGTGTGCGCCAACTGGAAGCACTCCGAGAACATCGGCCTGAAGCTGTCCTACGGGATGTTCATGCCTGACGAAGATTACGTCGTCGCCTACAAGGGCGCCGGCGCTTCCGACGCCACGGAGACCCTGATGGGCCTCGACCTGACGCTGAAGTTCTAATAGCCGCAAGGTTATAGACATAAGAGCCCCGGGGCGCAAAGCCCCGGGGTTTTTATTTGTTATAATTTAACCCGATGGCAAAGCCGCACAACAAGCTGACTACCTGCGCCGCGGGGCTGCTCTCCGCCCTGCTTTTACCGGCGGCGGCCGGGGCCACCAAGCTGGACCTCTCGTCCACCATAGACATCCGCGCGGCCAAGTACACGGACCTGCCCTACGCGGGCCGCACCAACGACCAGTCGGTCTATACCGAAAACGCCACGCTGGGCTTCGTCATCAAGGGCATACAGCTGGAGAAGACCCAGGGATCCAGCATGGACGTGGGCATAGTGCTGCAGAGCATCGGCGCGGGCTCCTCCACAAACACCACCACCAGCCCGCAGTTCACCGACAACGTCAACCGCCTGCCAGAATCCAACGGCACGCCGTTCGTGCATTCCGCCTACGTAAAGATCTACAAGTTCCTGCGGCCCAACATCACCGCCACCTTCGGCCGGCAGGATTTCCTGCTGGGCCAGGGCATCACGCTTTCCGGCGGCGACCTGGGCCTGCCCGGCGGCCGGCTGGAGATCGCCAGCCTCTACCGCAACATCAAGGCCGACGTCTTCGTCTTCCGGCCTTTCAAGGGCGGGCGCTCCTACAAGGTGTACGGCGCCACCGCCTACTACCCCGGCAGCGAGGGCCTCTGGCAGGCCTACCACTTCTGGCAGCAGGACGGCAGCCCCTCCCAGGACATACTTTTTAACGCCAAGCGCACCACCAAGAAGTTCACCGGCCTGCGCTATTTCCTCAGCCAGAAGCAGCTTACTTTCGACGGCGAGGCCGTAGTGCAGCGCGGCACGGCCAAGAAGCTGGCCGGCGGCGAAGGCGCCTACGAAGCCTACGCCTTTATGATGAAGGGCTCCTGGACCCAGAACCTCTCCATCTTTGGCCAGTCCCGGCTGCGCCTGGGCTACGGCCGGTCTTCCGGCAACCCCGGCACCAGCCAGGACACCGACAAGGCCTTCTTCCCGGCTTTCGGCAGCAAGGCCAGCGCCTTCGAGCGCAAGGGCTACGGCGCCATAGCGGGGGCCACCCTTTACGACATGATAAAGACCTCGGCCACCGCCAACGGCATGCCGGAGGGCACCTCGGGCCTTAATATAATCAATATCGGGGCCGACCTGCCCTACAAGAAACTCCTGATCTCGGCCGACCTGTACAAGTTCCGCGCCTCCAGGAACATCAACGGCGGCTCCCTGCAGATAGCCAGCGAATGGGACCTGAAGGCCGCCTACGTGATGGGGGACAATCTCACCATAAACGCCGTTTACGCCGTTTTCTCGCCGCTTGGCCTCTACCCCTCGGGCAAGCAGGCCAAACTCATAGGCAGCTCCATAGCGGCCAAATTCTAACCCCGCCCGCCCCGGGAGGGGGGGAAACAACCACAAGAACCGGCTACCAGGCCGGTTTTTTCATGCCCCGGCGGCGGCCCGGGGTAGGGGGGAAAAGGCCGGCATCCGGGCCGTTTTAGCCCTTATGTTCCCCCTCCGCCGCCGCCAAAAAAACCGAAGCCTCCCGTCCATATGTCATTCAGGCCGTTTTTCGACGGAGAATTGCCAACAGTTATCCACAGGTTATCAACAATTGTTGACATATGTCTGCCATATAGCCGCCATATATTGACATATAACCAATTATAGGCTAGAATAATGACATATGAACTATAAGCTCAGAATAAAACATCCCTCAGGAGCGGAATTCGAGGCCGAAGGCCCCGCGGAGTTCATCATAAGCGAAAAAGAAGGCTTTCTAAGCCGCCTGGGGCCGGCCGGCGCAGCACGCGCGGAGAACGGCCGCCAACCCAAAGAACCCCAGGAAAAGCCCTCCTGGGAGGCCCTGGCGGAGGCCAAAAACGGCCTCATAATACTAAGGAACAAGCACCCGCAGGTTAAAGCCGGCGAGGCCGCCCTGCTGATCCTGGCCGCGGAAAGGCAGCTGAACGGCACCGAAAGCCTTAGCGCCATAACCCTCTCCAAGGCCGTAAAAACCAGCGGCTACGCGCCAGAAAGGCTGGACCGGACCCTGGTAAAAGCCGTGCGGGAAGGCCTGATAAAGGCCTCCGGAACCAAGAGAAACAGGTCCTACCAGATAACAGACAAAGGCCTGGAAAGAGCCTGGCTGGAAGCCCGAAAGCTGGGGTAAACCAGCCGGAGCAGGCCCACCACAGACAAAAAAAACACAAGCCCCGGCCGCCAGGGCCGGGCAGCCAACACACCGCAATTCAGCCAACAAACCAGCAAATCAGGCAAAGAACCTGCAGATCAGGCCGCCCTGGCCTGCCCTAGCGGATAACTTACGATAAGATATATTATGTTAACTTAACAATCCTCTTCGGTAGTGGGCCTAGCACAACAAACCAACTTAATGTTTTATAAATAATGCTTATTTTATAAGCACTATTTGAATGATATTAACACGATTTATAGTTATTTATAACTAGCAAAAGAAATCCCGCCTGGACGCGGGACTTAACTCCAAAATTTTGTTCCCAAAATTTCAAAAGTTGGCAACTTTTAAAAAATCGGATACCTAGAAAACCGGAAATCAGCCAAAAATTGCCCTTCTCCAAAATACCATCAAGACCACTAAAAACCCGTGGATCCCAAAGCTGAAAAGTTGCCAACTTTTAAGATCCGTTAAAAGGGCCGCCGGGGCAGGGGGGGCACAAGGGCAGCCAAAGGCCGGAAATCCCCCCCGCAGGCGGCCGCAGGCCCCAAATACCATGAAGAGGGCAGGCCCAGGCAGCCCCAAAAAGGCCAAAAAACAGGCTGATTTTGGGGAATTTAAAGACACCATGAGGCCAGGAAGGGGGCAAAAAGCGCGGGAATAGCCAAATTTACGGCTTCCTGAAAATACCATGAAGAGGCTAAAACCCTTAAAAGCGCGGACCGGGCGGGCCGGCCAGGGCACAAGGACATTTTCCGAGGAGACTTTAAAATACCATCAGGAGGGCAAAAAGCGGCAGCGGCCCCGGAAGGTTCCTCCTGGTGGTGGGCGCGAACACCAGGAAAGGAGAAAACAGGCGCCCAAAAGCGCCTGCAAACTAAAATTTACGAAAAAAGGGGAAGATAGAGTGCAGAAAAACAGGCAGAAGGCCGCTAGCGGCGCTGTTTCAGGAGGAACGGCGGAAAGATAAGACTATGGCGGGGATTATCAGCAGGTAACCGCAGAGCAGAAGGGCCGGCGCGGCGATAGCCCAGCCGTTCTGCCCCCAGGGATCCACTTTTTTCAGGGCGGCAAAGCCGCAAACGATCAGAATAAGGGCGAGCAGCCACAGAATGCGGCTTTTAAAGACATTCCCCCCCGTTGCGGCGCCGTTAAAGGCTGCCGGCCTGACTTCCAGGCCGGCTTTAACCTTTTCTTGGCCCGCCGGGGCGGGCTGGCGGCGTTTTTTAGCCATTCAGGGCGCCTGGGGTCACTTGGCCTGCGGCTGCGCCTTAAGCTTGCCGGTAAGGCGCTGGCGGGTGAAATTGTACATGCCCTTGGAGACAGGATCCTGTTCCACGGCGTAGGCTTCTTCCACATACTGCAGGGTGCGGGCGTCCCCGGTAAGGGCGAAGACTTCCAGCGCCTTGCCCTTAAGACTGAGATCGGCCACCCTGCCGAAGTCGTAGGCGGTAAGCAGCCCGTCGTTCATGCCGAGCCTGGCCAGCGCCAGCGCCGCTTCCATCCTTATGGCCGGGTCTTCGGCCTTGTCCAGGAATTTCTTTATCTCGTCGGAAGAGGAGGCGTCCCCGATGGAACCCAGGGCTTTAATGGCCTCTATCTTCGTGAATTTATCCGCGTCGGTCAGGGAGCCGGCTATCTTGCCCGCGGCTTTAGCCGACTGCAGCTGCCCCAGCGCCGCTATGGCGATGCGCCGCATTTCCTTGTCGGAGAGGGCGTCTATAAGCGGCTCCTCGGCGGGGGCGTACTTCATGGCCCCGAGGGTATTGGCCGCGGCGTAGCGCACCGCCAGCTCTTTATCCTTAAGGGCTTTTATCAGCGCCGGCCCGGCGGCGGGGTCCATCATGTAGGCCAGCGAGCCGGCCGCCTGCTGGCGCACGGTGGCGTCCGGGTCTTTAGCCAAGATCTCCGAGATCTTGGGGGTAGCGTCGCGCCTCGCCAGCTGGCAGAGGCCGTCCACGGCGGCGGCGCGCACGCCCGGCACGGAGTCGGAAAGGGCCTTGGTCAGGTGCGGCGCGGCCCGCTGGTCGCGGCTGCGGGCCAGCGTCTCGGCGGCCTGGCGGCGCAGCGCGCCGTCGGCGGAGCGCAGGCCGGCCACGGCCTCGTCGAAAGGCGAAACCACCGGCGCGGCGGGCGGAACCGGAGCGGCCTGGGTGGATTTTTGAACGGCCTTGGGAGCGGGCTTTACGGCGGCCTTTTTAGGCGCCGGCTTTACCGCGCGTTTCACCGCCGCGGCCGGGGCTTTCTTTACGGCCGGCTTGACCGTTTTTACGGGGGCGGTCTGGGCCAGCACCCCGGCGGCAGCGAACAGGACCACGGCCGCGGTAAGAGAGGATAATTTGAGGATCTTCATAGTTTGAATTTTAGTATATTCCGCCCTTAAATTACCATACGGTCCGCCGCGGGTCAGAACAGCGGCCCCAGGTAGAAGTAGAAGACTTTGCCGCCGTCCGAGGTGCGCACGGAGTAGTCCAGGCTGAGCACCAGCTGGAAAGCCTGCAGGATGAAAGTATGCACGTTCACCCCGGCGCCGATGGAGGTGTCCAGCCGGGAGATACCGAAATCCCTCAGGTCGCTGCCGCGGTCCCAGCCGTAGGCGGAGTCGGCGAACAGCTTGCCGTAGACGCCTTTAAAGTAGAAGTCGGGGAACATGTACCACATGTAATAATCCAGTTCCTTGACCAGCGGGAAGCGCAGCTCGGCGTTGTTCAGGAACACGCCGGGCTTCTCGTACTCGTCGGAGGAGCCGGAAAAGCCGCGCACCCCGCCCAGCCCGCCGAAGGAGAAAGAGCGCCTGTCGCGCCCCACGCTGCGCCCCGCCACGAACCTGTTGACGAAAGCCGACCGCTTGGACAGCGGGAAATACCTGAGGTAGTCGAACACGAACACGTCGTACTTCATGTTGCCGCCGTAGCGGTCCACCGCGGTCAGCCACGACAGTTCCGTCCTGGAGCCGCGCACCGCCGAGAGGTAAAGGCCGTTCACCGTGTCGCGGATATAGGCGGTCTGCACCGCCCGGGTGCGCATATGGTCGGCGAAGTCGATATCCTTGTAGTCGTTGGTCTCGTCCTTGAAGATGGCGTAGCCCTCCAGGCGGTTATAACGGTCGAAGGGCCAGGCCGTGCCCACGGCCCGGCGCGAATAGCTCTTGTCGTACTCCATGTCGGCGGAATCCACGGCCCCGTCGTAAGTAAGGGCGACGGCCTGCAGGTACAGCGGCATGCGCCAGCGCAGGTAGGCGTAGCTGGCCTGGAGGCTGAGGAAGTCGGCCCCGGAGTTGTAGTTCAGGTACAGGCTGACGTTGTGGCGGCCCAGCATGTCGGACGCCTGCCAGTAGTTCATCCAGAACAGCCCGCCCGGAGACGAGAACATGAAAGCCGGGAAGAAAAGGTCGGTGGAAGAGTCGAAAACGTAGGGCTGGAAAGTCCCGGTAGAGGGGTCCACCCCGAACTCCTCGGCGGGCTCGGGCGACGCGGGGGCGGCCGCCAGCTCGAACAGGAAATTTTCGGGCTCGCCCGAGTAGACGTCCATCCCCCCCCGCCTGAAGGCCGAGAAGTAGATCTTCCCGCCTGCAACCGCCGGCGTGAAGACGCCGCCCATGCTGCGGGTCTGCCGGAAGGTTTTCCCGGTGGCGATTTCCAGCGAGTACAGCTCGAAATCGTACCCGGCGTCCGAGATGAAATAGATAGCCTTGCCGTCGGGGGAGAAGACGGGGTCGTAAACGTCCCCCCCGCCTAAGAATGAGGCCTTGGGCGCGGCGGCGCCGCGCCGCAGCAGGCAGAGCGCCCGGCGCGGACCGGAGGCGTCCTCGGTCTCGCAGGAATAGGCCAGCTGCGCGCCGTCCGGGGAATAGGCCGGGGAGGCCTCGTCCTGCGCGCTGTCGGTAAGGCGCGTCAGGGAGGCGAAGGGCACCGTGCCGCCGGCGGCCAGCAGGTCCGCGGGGGCCTCGTAGAGGTCGTTAAACCCGCCCTTCATGCCGACGAAGGCCACTTTTTTCCCGTCGGGCGAGAACACCGGCTGGCGGGCCTCGGCCAGGCCCTCAAAGCCCGCGCGCGCCACCCGGCCGCTGTCCGGCGCGTAAAGGTAGAGGTACTCGCGGTGGTTCTTCTGCCCGGAAAAAGCCAGGTAGCGCCCGTCGGGAGACCAGGAGAGGGAGCGCAGCGGCTTGGTGAACCGCCCGTAGGGGACGTTCTCCGCGCCGGCGGACATGGCGGTCAGCCGCTTCTCGCGCCCGGTAGCCAGGTCCTTCACCCGCAGCTCCGGCGGGTGGCCGGACCTGGTGGAGAGAAAGGCCAGCCGCGCGCCGTCGGGGGAGAGGGCCGGGCTCAGGTTGAACTCCGGGATACCCTCGCGGCCCTCGGTCAGGCGGCGCCCGTAAATGCCCGGTTCCTGCAGCCGGCTGCTGCGGGCCTCGGAGAGATACTTGAGCTCCGTATATTCCGCGAATTTTTTTTCGAACGTCTGCAGGTCGGCGCCTATCAGGGGGTTCAGCACGGAGCCGGCGTCGTAGCGGGTGCGGAACAGCTCCAGCATCCGCCGGGGCTTGTCCGCGCCGTACTGCTCGGCGAGAAAGCGGATGGCCTGGCCGCCGGTCTTGTAGGCCAGGGTGGTCTGGTGCGGCTTAAGGTGGGCGAACTGGTTCAGGCGCGACAGCGGGATCAGCCCGCCGGAAAGCGCCGCGTCGCGCACGTACATTTTTTCCAGGGCGTAATCGGAGAGCCCCGTCTCGTACTCGGCGATGCCCTCCATCATCCAGAGCGGGTAGATGTAGGTCTTCAGGATGCGCGCGCTTTTCCAGAAGCCGTCTATCAGCACGCTGAACTGCGCCTCGTGGGCGAACTCGTGCTCGATCACGTCCTTCAGCCAGCCCTTGGAGCCGTCGGACCAGACCATGAAGCGGTCCTTGAAAGGCTCGGTCAGGCCGCCGATGCCGTCGGAGACCTCCGTGATGGGGGTCTGCTGCATGTCGTTTATGGAGGAGTAGAGGAAGAACGGTATGCGCTTGGAAAGGGCGGGGTTCAGGTCGGCGGCCTCGCGTTTATAGGCCGCCTCCAGCACGCCGGAGGCGTAGGCCAGCCAGGGCTCGGACCCGTCGTAGTAGTGAATGTCGAAATGCTCGGTGGCGTAGATCCGCCAGTCGAAGTCCCGGATAATGACCCGGTTCTCCCCGGCCCCGGCGGCTCCCTGGAAAAAGAAAAAGGCCGCGGCGGCCAGGACGCGGCTGAACGGACGTAGATGGAAAGCTCCTGCCTGCATTTTCCCCCGGCTATTTCTTCTTTTTCTTCGCGGCGGCGGCCCGGGCTTTTTCTATTTTCGCGAGGAGCGCCTTGCCCTCGGCGTGGCCCGGGTTAAAATTCACCAGCGCTGACAGCCAGCCGTAGGCGGCGTCGCTGTCCTTGCCGCGGTAGGCGGCGTCGGCGGCCATCCAGTAGAGGCCGGCCATATCGGCGAAGCCGCCGGCCCCCGGGGCCGCCTCCAGGGCGCGCCTGAGCGGCACAAGGGCCCCGGAATAGTCTTTCTGCTCGTAGCGGATCCTGCCCTCGGCGTAATCGCCCAGGAAGGCGCCGGAGGGGCCCAGGGCGCGCAACTGCGCCAGCGCCCCGGAATAGTCCTGCTTGTTCTTCCAGCGGGCGAGCAGCAGGTTCTCCAGCAGCACCGCGTCGGGCGTGCCGGCCTTCGACAGGGTTTCGTATTCTTTCACCGCCCCGGCGTAATCCCCGGCGGCGTAGAGCAGCTTGGCCAGCAGCATGCGCACTTCCGGGTCCTGCGGGTAATTGTTGAGGAATTTGCGGTACTCCTGGGCGGCGAAGTCGTAAAGGCCGACGGCCTGGTACATGCTGCCGAGGTAGTAGAAGGAGCGGACGTCGGCCAGGCCCAGCGCGCGGGCGCGCTCCAGGTCGGCGATGGCCTCTATGTAGCGCGGAGAGCCCAGCTGGTACTTCAGCCGGCCGGCCTCGGCCAGGGCCTGGATGTCTTCGGGAGCGGCCGCCAGCGTTTTGTCCAGCTCGGCCAGCCTGCGCGACAGGCGGGCCGACTGCATGAAATCGGAGGCTTTCCTGGGGAACTCGGGGGCGGGGCGCGCGCCCCGGCCTATAAAAAGGTAGAGCGCCGCCAGCACGAAAACGAGGAACATGCCGAGCGGCGCACCGTACGAGTGAATAAGTTTGTTGAGCGCCTCACCTACCGCTTTGTGTCGCCGCTCATAACTCACCTTCGTCCTCCGAGTTATCGAGCAGGATCTGCCCGAGCGTCAGGGAAGGCGATCCCTTCATGTACTGCGCCACGCGCTTGCGGTCTTCCATCTCTTCGGCGCGCTTTACGGAAAGGACCAGGCGAAAATCGGCGGAGCTGATGGCCACCACGATACCGTTGACCTCGGCGCCTTCCTTGGGGGCCCCGTCGGCGCCGTAATCCTCGGCGGCGACCCAGGCCTCGGTGTTCTCGCCGATCTTCAGCACCGCGCCAGCCGGGGCGACGGAAACCACCTTGCCCTTCACGCGCGCGAACCGGGCGAACCTGCGCTTAAGCATGTCCACCGGGTTGGGCATCAGCTGCTTCATGCCGAAAACGATCTTTTCCCCCGCCTTGTCGACGGAGAGGACCTTGCACTTCACGCGCTGGCCGCGCCGGTAGGTCTTCAGGGCTTCCAGCGGCTCGCGCCAGGACAGGTCCTCGGCGCGCACCACGCCCTCAATGCCCTGGAACCGCACCAGCAGGGAATCCTCGGTCACTTTGGAGACCACGCCGCGCACCACGTTGCCGGGGGCCACTTCGGACAGCACCTCGCCGCGGCGCAGCTTCTCGTCCTCCTCCAGCACCTGCCGGCGGGAGACCACGACCTTGCGGTCCTTCTCGCTGAAGTCGGTGATATAAAATTTTATCTTGGCGTTGGCGGGCAGGTAGTGCTTGTGCGCGCCGCCCAGCTCGGACAGGGAGAGCGGCATGAAAGCGCGCATCCCGGCGATATCCACTATGTAGCCGCCCTTCACTATCTCGGACACCTTGCCCTTGACCCTTTCCTTGGCCTCGTAAAGTTTTTTGGCCATCTCCCAGGCGGCCTTCTCGCGGGCGCGCCGGTGGGACAGCATGGTGTAGCGGCCCTCGCCGCCTTTCTTCTCCAGCACGGCCTGCACTTCGTCGCCGGCCACGGGAGCTTTCTCGTCTTGGAAATCGGCGAGGAGGATGGCGCCTTCTTTCTTTTCGCCTATGTCCACCAGCACCAGGTCGGCGGTGACCTGCACCACCTTCACCGAAACCACGCCCCGGGAGTGGACCTTTTCCGAAACCGCGGCCTCCGCCTTCAGGAGGTCGGCCATCGAGAGATTTTCTTCCGAGGCGGCCTTTTCCGGTTCGGCCTGCGGCGCGGCGTCCTGCGCGGGGATCTCCTGGCCTTCCTGGGGGGTATCGTTGGTTTCCATAGGGCTACTGCTCCTCTGTTATAGAAAAAATGTCCGACATGACGCTCTCTGAAAATTCGGCGTAGGCAGCCTTGAGGTCTCCGTCAGCGGGCGCTTCGAAACGCCGCAGGCCGCCGAACACAATAGTTATTTTACCTAATTTTGAGAAATTATCGCTGTTAAAAATCCGGACGGTCAGCACGGGCGCGCCGGACTTGTGCGCCATCAGCGCGACGCCGGCCTTGGGCTTGAGCTTGCGGCCCTTGGCCCGGGTGCCCTCGGGGAAGATGGCCAGGCAGCCCTCGTTCTTAAGCGCCGTCAGGCAGCCGCGCAGCGCCCCCAGGTCCCCGCCCTCCCGGGCGCGGTCCACGGGAATGGCGCCCCAGCTGGGCAGGAGAAAGCTCAGCGGCCAGATGGAGAACAGCTCTTTCTTGGCGATGACGTTAGGCAGGCGGACCAGCGCCACGTGCGAAAGCAGGGCGGGCGGGTCGGCGTTGGAAAGGTGGTTGCTGGCCAGCAGCAGCGGGCCCGTGCGCGGAATCTTGTCCAGGCCCCTGACCTCGATGGAATTGAAGAACCTGAAAAAGGTCCTGAAGAACAGGTAGACCAGGAGCAGCAGCCTGGGGCGTTCGGTGTTCGGTTTGGCCGGCATTATTTTACTGAAAGGCTCTCGAAAAGTCCGACGATGGCATCCACCACCTTTTCCCTCGGCAGCTCCGTGGAGTCGAGGTAGTGGGCGTCGTCGGCCTTCCTGAGCGGGTTGACCGCGCGGCCCGAATCCTGGGCGTCGCGCTTTATGATGAAATCCAGTATCTCGGCGTAGTCGGCGGGCATGCCCTGCCCCTTGAGCTGGCCCACCCTGCGCCGCGCGCGGGCCTCGGGGGAGGCGTCCAGATAGACCTTCAGCTCGGCGTCGGGGAAAACGTTGGTGCCGATGTCGCGGCCTTCCATCACCACGCCGCCGGACAGGCCGGCCTGGCGCTGCATGTCCTTCATGAACAGCCGCACGCCGGCCAGCCGGGCGATGGCCGACGAGGCGCGGCTGACGCTCTCCTCGGAAAGTTCCAGGGCCAGGACGCGCCCGTTAAGGGAGATGTCGGCCTCGGGGCCGGCGCCTTTGGGGAAAGCCCAGCGCAGGGCGCGGGCCAGCCCGTCGAGGGCGGCGTCGTCCTCCAGGCTCACCCCGGTCTCGAGGGCCTGCCAGGCGAGGGCCCGGTACATCTTGCCGGTGCTTATAAAGCGATAGCCCACGCGCGCGGCGACCAGCTTGCCGACGGTGGATTTCCCCACCCCGGCCGGGCCGTCTATGGCTATCACTATGCCGTCGGGTCTCATGGGCGGACCAGGGCCGTCTTTTTGGGAAGGTTGGCTTCGTTCTCCATGCCGAGCTTGCGCAGCGGCCGCACCCACTTGGTAAAGTTGGAGGGCTTGAGGGAGTATTCGTGCACCAGGCGCACCACTTCGCTTATCGGCTGGTAGCTCTCCCAGTTGAGGCGGAGGATGCGCACGCCGGCGTCCTCCATCTCCTCGATGAATTCGTAGTAGTTCTCCTGCAGGCTCTTGAGATACATGGGGTCGATGGCCTTCTCCATGTTGCGGCCGCGCGATTTGATGCGGGCGATCGACGTCTCGACGCGGCAGTCCAGGAAGATCATCAGCTGCGGGAACACCATCTCGCGCAGGACCATGTTGTCGAACAGGTCCAGGTAGGTGTTGTAGTCCATGTCGGAGATGATCTTGTCCGGGTGCTTGTTAAGCATGCGGGCGAAGATGGTGTCTTCCCAGATGGTCCGGTCCTGCACCACGCCGCGGATCTTGCCGAGGCTGATGCGGGAGACGAACTCGCGGTGCTGGCGGAAGCGGTGGTTGAGCAGCCAGATCTGCATGATGGTGCCGTACTGCTTCATGTCGCCGTAGAAGCCCTCGAGGTAAGGGTTCCCCCCCACTTCCTCGAGCACCGGCTCGAAGTTGAGGGCCTTGGCCAGTTCCATGGTCAGGGTGGATTTGCCTACGCCGATGATCCCGGCGATGCCGATGTAGCCTTCAGCGAACATAAGTACCTTCCTTGAAAAGTCTGAGTCGAAAAACAGCCGCGGGGGAGTTCAGCGCTTGCCCTCTATCTCCTGCTCGATGCCCTTGATGGCCAGCAGCACGTCGTCGGGGTTGGAGGCGGCCTGCAGGATGTCCTCCAGCTTGGCCATGCCCTCCTTGTGCATCTTCACGAGCGACTGGTTGAAGGTCTGCATGCCGTAGAAGGCGCCCTTGCCTATCGCCCCGGTGATGCCGTCTATGGTGTTTTCCGCGATCATCTTCTTGATGTGCGGGGTGTTGGTCATGATCTCCACCGCCGGCAGGCGCCCGCCCTTGGAGCAGGGCAGCAGGCGCTGCGAGATGATGCCGCGCAGGCTTTCCGAAAGCTGCATGCGGACCTGGCCCTGCTGGTGCGGCGGGAACAGGTCGATGATGCGCGAGACCGTCTGCACGGCGTTCATGGTATGCAGCGTCGCGAAGACCAGGTGGCCGGTCTCGGCCGCGGTGATGGCCGCCTGCGTGGTCTCCAGGTCGCGCATTTCGCCGACCAGGATGATGTCCGGGTCCTGGCGCATGGCCGCGCGCAGCGCGTCCACGAAGGTGGTGGTGTCGGCGCCGAGCTCGCGCTGGCTGATGATGCACTTCTTCTCGGTGAAGGAGAATTCTATGGGGTCCTCGACGGTGATGATGTGCGCCTCCCAGCTCTGGTTGAGGTACTCTATCATCGCCGCCAGCGTGGAAGTCTTGCCGGAGCCGGTGATGCCGGTGACCAGCACCAGGCCGCGCTCGTTGGTCAGGATCTTCTTGATGGAGTCCTGCGGCAGGCGCAGCTCCTCGAAAGTGGGGATCTTGAGCGGGATGTGGCGGATCGCCACGCCGATCTTGCCCTTATGCATGAAGACGTTGAAGCGGAACCGGCCCAGCTCGCCGCCCTCGTAGGAGAAGTCGCACTCGTGCTTCTCCTCGAAGATCCGCTTGAGCCGCGGGGTCATCAGCGGGAACACCAGGTCCTCCACTTCCTTCTCGGTCATGTTGGAGGAATTGATGGGGGTGATGGCGCCGTGGATGCGCAGGAAGACGGAGGAGTCGCCTCGGATATGCGTATCCGAAGCCTTGTTCTGCACCATCACTTTCAGCAGCAGGTTCAGGTTTATGGCCATATCGGTTCCCCCCGCCTTATTTAAGCCGCTTTACGGAATTCTGCCGGCGCAGGTAAGCGGGCTTGTCCATGTCGTCGTCGCCGAGCGAGCCCGAGGAAGAGGCGGCCGGCAGAAAATCGTCGTCCACCCGGCGGCGGCCCGCGGCGCGGCCGAGGCCGCGCAGGCGGGCCAGGTCGCCGGCCAGTTCGCCGCGCTTGGACGGGAAGCCGGTGGCGATCACGGTGATCTTTATCTCGTCGCCCAGCGTCTCGTCGAACGCCTGTCCGAATTTCACAAAAACGTCGGGGTTGGCGTGCTTCTTGATGTACTCCATCGCCTCGTCCAGCTCCACGATGCGGATGTCGCGGGAGCTGGTGAAGTTGACCAGGATACCCTTGGCGCCGTCTATTACCGCGCTCTCGAGCATGGGGGAGTGCACGGCTTCCTTGGCCGCCTCTATGTGGCGCTCGGGCCCGGAGGCGCGGCCTATGCCGATAAGGGCCTCGCCGGACTTGGTCATGATCTTGCGCACGTCGGCGAAGTCCACGTTGATGGAGCCGCTGCGCGTGATCACGTCGGAAATGCCCTGGATGGCCTGGCGCAGCACATCGTCGGCCTTGCGGTAGGCGTCGCTGCTGGAGGTGTCGCGGTCCACCACGGAAAGGATGCGGTCGTTGGGGATGACCAGCAGGCAGTCGGTGTGCTTGCGCAGTTCCTGGATGCCGGCCTGCGCCTGGTCGGCCCGGGCCTTGCCCTCGAAGCCGAACGGTCTGGTGACCACGCCGACCACCAGCGCGTTGGGGTTGCTTTCCTTGGCGGACTGGGCCACCACCGGCGCCGCGCCGGTGCCGGTGCCGCCGCCCATGCCGGCGGTTATGAAGATGAGGTCCGCGTCGGCCACGGCCTCGCGGAGCAGCTCCGCGGATTCCACGGCGGCGTCCTTACCCTTGGAGGGGTCGCCGCCGACGCCGAGGCCCTTGGTCAGGGTCTCGCCGATCTGGATGCGGTTGGGCGCCTTGCTGCGGCGCAGGTCCTGCGCGTCGGTGTTGACGGCCACGAACTCCACCAGGCGGATGTCGGCCTCCACCATGCGGTTGACGGCGTTGCCGCCGCCGCCGCCGACGCCGATGACCTTGATGACCGCTTCGCGGTCCTGGAAATCGTTGTTGTAGCGTATCCTGTTTTCAGACATAATGAGCCGTACCGCTTAGAACAGGTCCTTGAACCAGCGCCAGAGCTTCTTCTCGACGGAGCCGCCGCGGGCGGGCGCGGGCGTGTCGGTGTTCCAGGACTTCAGGTGCGGGTAGCAGACCAGCGCCACGGCGCCCAGGTAGGGCTGGGTCATGTACTCCTCGGGGCACTGCAGGATCTCCTGCGCCGGCAGGCCCAGGCGGGCCTGGCTGAGGTCGAGCAGCTGCTCGGCCGCCTCGGGCATGCCCTTAAGCAGGGCGCCGCCGCCGGTGAGGATGGCGCCGCCGGGCAGGTCCGCGTAGTTGGAGCTCTGCACCGACTGGTTGATCTTCTCGAAAATTTCCTCGGCCCGGGGCTGGATGAAATCCAGCAGTTCGCGGGGCCGCACTTCCTTCTTGGTCCTGGCGTCGAGCTTGGTGATGTTTATCACCTTGTCCTCCTCCAGCATGTTGGAGAAGACGGCGCCGTGCTTTTCCTTTATCTCCTGGGCGGCGGTCATGGTGGTGCCCAGCCCGTAGGCGATGTCGCGGGTGATATAGTCGCCGCCGACGGCGATCTCTTTGGAGAAATGGATGCTGCCCTCGGAGTAGATGCCGATGGAGGTGATCTGGCCGCCGGCGTCTATCAGCAGGCAGCCGAGGTCCTTCTCCTCCTCGGACACCACCAGCTCGCCGACGGCGAGCAGCGTGTAGATGGGCGCCACCACGCGGAACCCCGCGCGGGAGACGGACTTCATAAGGTTGCTGATGATCGGGCTGGAGGCGGTGACGATGTGCACGCCCACCTCGAGGAGGGCGCCTTCCATGCCGATGGGGTTGGGCACGCCGCGCTGGCGGTCCAGGGAGAAGCCCTGCGGGATGACGTGCAGGATCTCGCGGTCGGAGGAGAGGGGCACCGTCTTGGCGCTCTCGATCACGCTGGCGACGTCCTCGCTGGTGATCTCCTTGTCGGTGCGGGCGATATTGTAGCCGCCCTTGTTGTCGAAGGCCTGTATGTGGGAGCCGCGCACCCCGAGGTAGACCTCGCCCACGACCTCGTTGGCCTTGCCCTCCGCCGCCTCCATCACGTGGTCCACGGCGCGGGCGGTCTCCTCTATGTTGACCACCACGCCGCCCTTGAGGCCCTTGCACGGCGCGGACGCCCCGGCGAGGATGCGGATCTTGTTGTGCTCCTCGTCACGCTCGGCGATAACGCAGGTGACCCGGCTCGATCCCATGTCGAGCCCGGCGATGATCTCAGATTTTCCCATATGATGCTCCAGAAATTAAGAACGGGCTCCGGTTTGGGCCGGCGGCCGCAACGATGTTGTTGACGTATGCTACTTCAGCGAGGAAACGAAGACCTTGCCTTCCCGGAAATATCTCAGGTCCACCCGCAGGGGCCCCCCGGTTTTCCGGGCGGCGTCTTCCATGACTTCGTTCAATCTTAATATTTTTAAGCGGGTGAATTCAAATCCGCCCCAGAACACGGTGGAGCCGTCCTCCAAACCGAGCCGGCAGTCCCCGGAAACTCCGGGGCAGTCCAGCAGCAGCGGGCGCGTGGCGAACAGGGGCCCGAGCGGCTTGACTCCGGCCAGGAAAGCGGCCAGGGCCGGGGCCTTTTTGGCCTGGGTCCGCACCGAGACCGCGAAGGGCGCGGCCCCGTCGTCCCGCAGGCTTTCCGTCATGAAGCGGCCGGAGACGCCCAGGTAGGCCGTGGCCCCGTTGAGCAGCACGGGCGAGACCACCTCTTCCGGGAGAGCCTTTACGCTGGCCTTGCCGGTAATAAAATTCCTGCCCACGCTGACCTCGGAAAGCCCGGGGTGGCGGCGGCGGATCTCTTCGGCGAGCTCGGCGCAGCGCCGGGCGGAAAGCGGCAAATTGACGGCCTTGGCCATCAGCTCCCTGGCGGAAGCGGCGGCCGACGGAGAAGGGCAGTCCACCTCGAAGGAGTCGGGCTTGAAGGACAGTATCCCGCCGCCGAAAAAGCCGCGGGCCGCCTTAAGCCCGGCGGCGGACAGCCAGGCGGCGGCCAGCAGGCCGAGCACGGCCCCGGCCACGGCCCCGCCGCGGCGCAGCAGGCTGTTGCGCACCTTCATGCGCACCCTCACCTTGTATCTTCTTTTTGCCGGCATCGCTGATATTATCCTGTAAAAGGCCGGGGGCTGTCAATCGAGTAACTATTTGCCTTGCCTTGCGGATTTTTTTTTGTATAATTACAACTGTTGCAGTACAAAAAGCGCCCGTAGCTCAGTGGTAGAGCATCCGCCTTTTAAGCGGGTGGCCGCGCGTTCGAATCGCGCCGGGCGCAATTATAAACGACAGTTTCCAAGGGGGAAACACACATAATGAAGAACACGAAAAAAGGTTTCACGCTGATAGAGCTGCTGGTGGTCGTGCTGATCATCGGTATCCTGGCCTCGATCGCCATCCCGCAGTACTTTAAAGTCGTGGAGAAAGCCCGCGTGGCCGAGGCTATGTCCCTCATCGCCAGCGTGAAGTCCGCCCAGGAAAGGTTCCTGGCCCGCGGCGGCACCTACACCAACGACCTTACCAAGCTCGACATCAGCTACCCCGGCATGACCGCCAACTCCATCGCCACCAAGTTCTTCGCCGGAACCGTGGTCAACGGCACCTGCGCCAGCGGCCCCTGCTTCATGATGACCGTGACCCGCCACACCAACGCGTCCAGCGTCGCCGCCCGCTACGGCAACTACGCCCTGAACGTAAATGTGCCGGACAGGCCCCAGGTGCAGATGGCCGCCCCCTCGGCGGTACTCAACGAACTGGTGGACTAAAGCCCGGAAAAAAATGAACCGCCACGGGCTCACCCTCGTGGCGCCCGGTGTCCAGAAGTGCGTTGCGCCAGCTTGAAGCGCGGGATATCCGTCTGCCGGCCTGGTCCGGCAGTGTTCCCCCGGCTCCACAACAAAAAAACCCGCCTCGGCGGGTTTTTTTATGCCTTCCTGAATACGCTATTCGGCTTTCACCAGTTCCCCCGCCCCTGCCTCGTAGATCACAGACAGCCCGTCCCGCGCCAGCCAGAGGCGCGAACCGCGCCAGGCGAAAGCGGAGAGCGGGTTGCCCGGCCTGGAGGTCTTAAGCGTAAAGACCCCGTCCAGGGAAAGTGTGTCGTCGAGGTTGTGCCGGTACAGCCGGCCCGTGGAGGAGACCGCGGCCCACAGGTATTTCTTGGTCTTGTAGATCTGGTCCGGCTTCTCCGGCAGCTTGAAGGAAACCGTGGGCGTCAGTTCGGAGTCGGGCAGGCGCAGCACGGCGTTGCCCTCGCTGTCGCAGGTCCACAGGTATTCCCCGTCGTAGAACAGCGCGCTCACCTTGCCGGGCATCGGGAAACTCTTCAGCAGCGGCAGTCCGGGCGCCAGCCGCCTGGCTTCCACGGTCTTTTTCCAGGAGTCGGCCACGTACAGCGTGTCCCCGGCCAGGGCCAGGCCGCTGATGTGCGTTTTCTCCAGCGGGAAAGTCTGCTCCAGGCGGAGGCCGTCCTGCCCGTTGGCGTAGACGTAGACGGCCTGCGTCAGCCAGTCGCCGGCTACGAGCTGCTTGTCGTTCCACACCATGGCGGAGATATTTGCGGCTACGCCCGGGTATTCCTTATGGTAGGCGGCGGCGGAAACTTTTGTCTGGCGGTACACCATGGCGCCGGAGAACAGCAGGATGGCGGCCAGGGCCGTCAGCGCGACGGGCCTGCGGGCGGGCCGGACTATGACCGGCTCCACCGGGGCGGCAACTACGGGCTCCGCCGCGGGCAGCGGCCTGAAAGGCTCAGGCGCCTTTTCCCTTACGGGCGCCTCACTGCGGGGAGGGACCGCGCGGATCACGGCCGGGGTGCCGCCCTGCACGAATTTTTTTACGGTCTCCACCAACTGGGCGTTCTCGAAAGGCTTCTGCAGGTATTCGCTCGCGCCCAGCTTCATAACGTCCACCGCGGACTGGATATGCCCGTAGCCGGTGATCATGATCACCGGCAGGGTGCCGTCAATTTTCTTCAGCCCCTCCAGCACCTCTATCCCGTCCATGCCGGGCAGGCGGATGTCGAGCAGCACCAGGTCGGGGCGGCTCTCGGCGACCATGGCCAGCGCGGAAGGGCCGTCGCCGGCCTCGGAGATCTCGTAGCCGCGCAGCTTGAGGACATTGCGCACCGCAAGGCGCATGTCGGGCTCGTCGTCAACAATAAGGATGCGTGCCATATTCCCCTCAGGCTTCAGGTAATTCGATTATCGCGGCGGCCCCCTTGCCGTGCTCGCTGGAAAGTTCCAGCGTGCCGCCGTGGGCCCGCACTACGTTCCTGGCCAGCGTAAGCCCCAGCCCCATCTTGCCTGGCCGGGTGGTAAAGAAAGGATGGAAGATCGCCCCGAGGTTCTTCTTTTCAACGCCTTCCCCTGTGTCCGCTATCTCCAGGCGCTGCCTGCCGCCGGCGGAGGAGACGGAAACCGTGATCTCGCCGCCCGAGGGCATGGCCTCGGCCGCGTTTACCAGCAGCTGCTCCAGCGCCGCGGCAAAACGCACACGGTCCAGGCTGACGGCTTTAAGTTTATCCCCGCCCTTGTGCCGCACCTTCACGCCCTTCAGCCGCCCGGAGGCGCGCAGCGAGGTCAGGACTTCGGCCAGCACCGAGGAGACGCGCTCCGGGGAGCGCTGCGGGATCACGGGCCTGGAAAAATTCATTATCGTGTCTATCTTCTTCTGCAGCGCCACGATATTGCGCACTATCACGTCCAGGGACTCCTTGGCCCCCTCCGCCTCCGGGGCCTCGGAACAGAATTCCGCGTGGCTGCGGATGATGCTTATGGAATTGGCTATCTGGTGCGCCACTCCGGCCACCAGTTCCTCGAAGTCCGGCATATAGCCGGGCGCGCCGGAGGACTGCCCCCGCGATTTGAGCTCGTCGAAATCCCTGCCGATCCTCTTCATGCGCGAGTTGACGTCGGAGAGCATCTTTTCCTTGATGACCAGCTTCTCCTCGGCTTCGCGCAGCATGGCGCGGTAAGGCCTGGCCTTAAGCTCCTCGCGCAGTTCCCGCTCGCGGCCCTGCAGCTCCGCCTTTTCGGCGCGGGTATCTTCCAGCTCGGCGCGCAGTTTCTCCAGGCGGCTTTCTTTGTCGGCCAGCAGGCGTTCCGCCTCCGTGGCCCTGGCAGAATGGGCCGGGGCCGATTTTTTGCGCATCATCGCCGCCAGGTTCTGCTTTTCCTTGCGCAGGGCCTCGGCCTCGTTCTTCAGCTCGTTCTCCGTCAGAGAAAGTTTGGAAATAGTGTTGTCGCGCTCCAAGATGCGGGCCTGGGCCTCTTTAAGCATCTCGTTCTCCGCCTGTATCTCCCTGGCGTATTTCTCCCCCAGTTCTATACGGCTGCGGCGCAGCAGGCCGCATTCCGCTTCCAGGCCGGACAGGGCCGAGCGCGCCTCGTCCAGCTCCAGTTCTTTCTGCTTGAGCAGCGCGCCGGCGTTGTGCAGCTTCCCGGAAAGTTCGGCATAACGCGCCTTCTCGGCGCCGGAAGCGGCGGCGGCTTCCTCTTCCACCTCGGCCACCCTGTAATTCAGAGTTTCTATTTCCACTTCCAGGGCCGACCTGGCCTCCAGGGCGGCCTCCAGTTCCATCTCGCGCTTTTTCAGCAGCGCCTGGGCGTCGCGCAGCCTGGCGGCGAGCTCGGAATGGCGGGTCTTTTCGGCCGCGCCGGAACCGGCGGCCTCGGTCTCCACTTCGTTTATCCTGGCGCGCATCAGCTCCAGTTCCGAGAGCAGCGCCTCGCGGCCCTGCGCCGCGGACTGCAGTTCCATATCCTTCTTTTTAAGCAGGCCTTCCGCTTCGCGCAGCTTGGAAGAAACCTCGGCGTAGCGGGCCCTCTCGGCGCCGGAGGCCCCGGCGGCCCCGCTCTCTATATTCTTGATGCTGTCGCGCAGGGCTGCCACTTCGGCCAGGGCGGAATCTTTTTCCAGGTGGATGGCCTCGTTGGCCAGCACCATGTCGTCGTACTTGCGCAGCAGGGCGGTATACTTGCCGGCCTGTTCCTCCAGGGCGGCCATAAGCCCGGCGGCCTCGCTGTCGCGCGCCAGGGACTCCTGGGAGACCAGCGCCGAGGCCGAAGCCTCGGCCTTTATGGCGGCGGCGCGGAACTTGTTGCGCTCCTCCTCCAGGCTCTTAAGCCGGCCGGCGTTTATCTCGTTCTCGTTCTCCGCGGCGCGGAGCTTTGAAAAAGCGTTGTGGAGCTGGGCGGAAGAGAATTTCCATTTTTCCTCGGCGTCGCCAAGTTCCCGCAGCAGGGTGTTCTCCCTGGCCCTGAGCTGGGCGTTCTCCTCTTCCTTGGCGCGCAGCGCCGCCTGGGAGTCGCTCAAGGCGGCCTGCGAGGAACGGACCTTCTCCAGGCTGCGGGCGGCCTCGGCGGACAGTTCGGCTTCCAGTGCGTCCACCCTGGCGGCCAGCGAGGAGGCCAGTTCCTGGGCGCGCTCGGCGGTATCCTTGCCGCTGCTGCTCCTGGCGGCCTCCAGCTCCTTGAGCAGGGAGCGGATGCGCACGTTGGCGTCCTTGAGCACGGCTTCTTTTTCGGCCAGGGCGGCCTTGGCCTCAGAGTAAAGTTTTTCCTGGTGGGCGGCCTCGGCTATGGCCTCTTCCATCCTGGGGGCGGCGGCGGCCAGCTTGCGCTCCAGGTCTTCGGCCTTGCGGATCTGCTCGCGCAGCTCGTTCTTTAAAAGTTCCACCTTCAGCGTGAAGCCTTCCTCGGAGCGGGTGCCCTCCTGGGCGGCCTGTTCGAGGCGTTTTTCAAGGCCTTCGCGGATCTTCACGTACTTCTGGATCTGCGACTCGCGCTCCTTGACGGTGGCGCGCTCCAGCGTCAGTTCCGCCTTGAGCTCCTCGAGGGAGCGCCAGATCTTATCCACCTCCGCCTCTTTGTCCTTGAGGACGGAGCGGGCGCTGTTGACGTAAAGTTCTTTATCCGCGGCCCGGGATCTCTCGTCATCCAGGGCCTTGGACGCGGCCTCCAGCCGGCGGGCCAGGTCGTCGCGCTCGGAAGCCAGGGAGATAGCGGCGGTGCTCTCGCGGGAAAGGGCGTTCCTGGCTTCTTCCAGTGAGGCCGTCAGCGCGTTTTCCTTGCGCACAAAACGCTCCATCTCCCCGTTATAGGCCTCGCGCGCGGAGAACAGCTGGTCCTCGAGCTCCTTTATCCGGGCGCCGAGGGTCTCCTCCCGGCCGTGCAGGTCGGAGAGGAAGCCCTCGAGCTCGGAGTTGAGCCCCTCGAGGTCGTTGATGTGGTTTACTTGGTCTTCCATACCCTGAATTTATCTTTGAGCTGTTCCACGAGTTTCTGGGTCTTCAGGAATTCTTCCTGCTTGTCGCGCAGGGCGGAGCGGGAGGTTTCGGCCAGCAGTTCGGCCTCCGCGCGTTTCTTGCGTTCGTCCTCGAAAGCCTTCTTGAGCCGTTCCACCGCATGCTTCAGGGCGTCCACGTCGGAGCGGGTGCCCATGAGCTCTTCGGTCTTTTCCTGCAGTGCTGAACGGGTGGCCTGGACGGCCGCTTCGTTTTCCGCGCGCTTGCGCTTCTCCTCCTCGTAGGAGGCCTTGAGGCGCTCGAAAGCCTGCCGGGTGCCTTCCGTCGCGGCCTTCAGTTCCATCGTCTCCTCGCCCTTGGCGGCCAGCGCCTTTTTAAGGGCCAGCAGTTCGGCGGCTTCCGCCTTCTCCCTGCCGGAGATATCGGTCAGACTCTTTTCATATTCGGCCTGCTTGGCGCGTTCCTCTTCGAGGATTGCCTTCATCCGCTCCACCGTGTTGCGCAGCTCTTCCGCCTGGGTCCGCTGCTTCTCCAGCGTCAGGTCTTTGGCGTTGGCCACGTCCCGCAGGGCGGAGATTTCCGTCAGCAGGGCCTTTTCCTTCTGGGCGTATTCCTGCGCGCGGCGCTCCCCGGCGGAGTGGACCTCGCGGCGGCCGGCCTCGGCCTGCTTGGCCGCGGCGTCCTTAAGCGCCGCCGTCTCCTGGTCGCGGCGGGAAAGCTCCAGGCGCAGCAGTTCGCCGTCGCGTTTGAGCGCGTCTATCTGCTTGTCGCGGGCGGCTCTCTGTTCCTCGGCGGCCCGCAGTTTCAGCATGACGTCGTTATAATTCTTCTCCGAGACCTGGACCTCTTCCTCGAAGGTCTCCTTGAAATCGTCGTACTCGGCGCGGAGCTCGCGGTAGAGTTTCTCCCGTTCCGACAGCCTGGCCGACAGGGAGGACCCCTGGTCCAGGGCCTGCTTGCGCTCGGCGGAAAGCTCGGCCTGCAGGGTGGAAACCTGGGCCTGGCGCTCCTCGGCCGTCCGCTTGAGCTCCTCGAACTTGCCGAGGGCGTCGGCCAGCTTGGAGCGGAAATCTTCCAGCGTGCGGCGGTAGGCGTCGTCCTGGTTCTGGCGCAGCTGCGAGGCGGCCTCGAGCTCGTGGTTCTTGCGCTCTATCACCTCGCCGTAGCGCTCTGCCTCGCGGCGCATTGCCGACTCCAGTTTCATCGCGGCGGCGGCCTCTTCCTCGGACAGCCTGGCGTTAAGCCCGGCCAGCTTTTCCTCCAGCGCGCGCCTTTCGGCGGCGAAGGCGGCCACAACCCCGTCCTTGTCCACGGCGGCCTTGTTCAAAGAGTCCCTGGCGCGCAGCAGTTCCACGTCGCGGGCGGACAGTTCCTCGTCCATCGCCCTTTCCTTCTCGGCGTAGACACGCTGCAGGCGCTCGCGCTCCAGGAGCATCAGCTCCTCGCGCTCCAGCTTGGAGGCCTCGAGGGCGCGGACCAGCTCCGCGATCTTGTCCTCGCGCAGGCGGATGGTCTCGGCCAGGCGGGCGGTCCTGTCGTCCAGTTCGGCGCCGCCGCGGGCGCGCTCTTCGGCCACGGCGGCCTTAAGGTCTTCCGCGGCTTTCTGCCGCAGCAGCCTGAAATCGTCCCCGGCCTTCTGCAGGGAGAGCCGGAGGGAATTGATCTCGTCTTCCTTGCGCCCGACCTCGGCGGCGAACTCGGCGCTCCGGCGCTCCAGCTCGTCGGCGAACTTCTGTTTGTCCAGGGCGTGGCGCTTCTCGGCCTGCACGGCCTCGTCGGCCAGCTTCTGGTCGTACTCGGACTTCAGCTTGGCGCGCAGGGCGGCCTGCTCGGAAAGGGCGCGCTCGTGGGAGGAATCGATGTCCCGGCGGAGGGCAGCGACCTGCTCCTTGGCGGTATTCTTGTCCTTGGACAGGTCTTCTATCTCGCGGCGCAGGTGGGAGATCTCCTCCACCTTGAGCTTGAGGCTATCCTCGTAAATGCGGCCGGCGGTCTCTATCTCGGAGCGCAGGGCGGCGGTGTGCTTCTCCATCTCCACCTTCAGCCGCACGTCGTACTCCGACTGCAGCTGCTTCTCGCGGAAGGAGAACTCCTCCTGCTTGACGCTGTGCTGCGTCTGCAGCTGCTCGATCTTGTGCGCGAAAGCCTCGCGCTCGGCCTGCAGGGTCTTGATGGTCTCTTCGAAAGTGCGCAGGTTGCGCTGCAAATAGTCTATTTCGTCCTGGCGCTTGCCCAGGTCCTCGCGGTAGCCGCGCTCGATGTCGGCCAGTTTTTCGGCAAAGCGGTTGCGCTCGTGCTCGACGGCGATCTTGAGGCGCTTGGGGATCTCCACTTCCATCTCGCGGAAGCGGCCCTTCTCGGACTCCGCGGCATCGGCGGCCTTGGAGAGGCGGGTCTCGTAATCGGCCTGCTGCTGCTTCTTCTCGGTCTCGAGGGTGCGGATGACGCTCTCGAGGCTGCCGATGGCGTCTTTGTAGCGGTTAAGGTCCTCGTCGCGGCGCTTGACGGCCTCGGGGAATTCTCTAAGCTGTTTTTCGAGCAGCTGGACCTTCACCTTGTAATCGTCTATCTCCTGGTTCTTCTCCAGGACCTTCTTGTCGATCTCCAGATCTTTGGTCTTAAGGGCGCGCTCGCGCTCCTCGGCGTCCTTCTGCCAGCTGTCCTTGGCCCATTTCAGGACGGCTTCCTGTTTTTTGAGCTCGTCGCTGACCTGGCGCTCGCGCTTTTCCAGTTCCTCGACGCGGTTGCGGTAGGAGGTCTCCAGCGCGGCCTTCTGGTCGCGGAGCTCCTCGGTCAGGCGGGCCTTTTCCTCTTCCAGGCGGCCGCCGTACACGCGCTCGGCCTCCTGCTGCTTGGCCAGCTGCTCCTGGCGCAGCTGCCACAGTTCCCCCTCCACCTGGCCCCAGCGGCCGCGCAGCTCCTCGGCCTTCTTCTGGTAGTCTTCCTGCAGGCGGACCTCTTTCTGTTTGAGGGTTTCCTCGTTCTTGGAGATCTTGTCCTCCAGCTCCTTCTCGCGCTCGGCGAGGCGCTCGAGGCGCGAACGGAACTGGTACTCCAGGGAATCCTGGCGGGACTTCATCTCCTCCTCGTGCACGCGGGAGGAGCGGTCCAGCTCCGAATTCTTGGACTTCAGCTGGTTCTCGAGAAAAGCCACCTGGCTGGATTTTTCCTGCAGGTTCTGGCGGGTCTTAAGGTCGTCCTCGTGCAGGCCGCGGATCTTGTCCAGGGCCCAGCGCAGCGCCAGCCGCGCCGTTTCCACGTCGTTTATCGCCTGTTCGTTCAGGGAAGATTCGTCAAATTTCTCGTTCATAGTAGCGTTACCAAAGAATTCATTTTAAAATTTTCTGTCAGGGCAGCGCCAGTACCTGGCCCGGCTTCACCTCGCCGCCGCGGCCAAGCGAGCCGGCGTTGGCGCGGTAGATCTCGGGCCAGCGCTCGGAGTCGCCGTAGATGGCGGCGGCTATGCTCTCCAGGGTGTCGCCTTCCTTTACCACGTAATTGCGGCGGACGGGCTGGGCGGCGGGCGCGGGTTTAACCGCGGCGGGCTTGGCCGCGGCGCGCGCCTTAAGGGCTTCCATGTCGGCGCGGGCCTTGTCCAGTTCCTGCCTGAGGGATTCTATCTCGCGCGAGACCTCCGACTGCTGGGGCCCCGGGATCTGGGCCGGCACCACGGCGGGCTGGACCGGCTGCCGGGCTTGCTCGGAACTCTGCTTCACCACGGAGTCGAGCTTGTCCTGCAGCACGCGTATCTTCTCGCCCTGCAGGGAGATCTTTTCTTCGGCGCGGCGCAATTCGGCGGCGGCGGCAGCGGCGGCGGCCTGCTCGGCGCCGGCCGGCTCGGCCCCGAAGCGGAAAGAGAAAGCCAGCAGGTGGGAGCCCACGGTGCCGGAGATGCCGCCGATAGGCAGGCTGAAAGCGTAGTTGAACTCCGCCAGGCCGAAACGGCCGCCCAGGCCCATATTGACGGAGCGGCGGGCGTCGTTGCCGGCGGACAGGCCCATGCGCAGGGCGAAGCGGCGCTGGAAGAAGTATTCGGCGCCGGCGGAAAGGTTATAGTCGGAATCGGAGAAAGCGGCATCGAAGTCCAGCAGGCTGGACTTTACGGCGTAGGAGACGCCGGCGCGGACTTCCACCGGCAGCGGGTCGGAGGAGGCCAGGCCGAGGTCGGGCTTATTGAGGTTCTTGATGGTAAGGCCCAGCGCGTAGCGGGGCTCGGGGCGCCAGAAAAAGCCGAGGTCGGCGCCCAGGGCGCCCTTGGAGTAGCCGTCGGAGAAAACCGGGTCCATGGCGGTGTAGGCGTCGGAGACGTAGCCGCGGCGCAGGTACTTGAGCGAAAGACCGGCGTTGACGCCGCGGTACACGTGGGTGGCGTAGCTGACGGTGAAGGCGCTTTCGGAAAAGGCGTCGCTGAGGCGGATGTCGCTCCAGGAGAAAGCGGCGGCGCCGGGCAGGTAGCGCTTTACGGGCATGGCGAAGCCGAAATAGCCCTGGCCGATCTCGGAATCGTCGGTAAGGCCGGAGTACAGCCTGCCGTACACGGCGGTCAGCTCCGGGGAGGTGGTCTCCACCAGGGTGGCGGGATTGGAGCAGGCGGCTTCCGCGCCCCCGGGGATGGCGGTAAAAGCCCCGCCCATGGCGGCGGCCCTCGCCCCGCAGGGAGAATTAGCGAAAGTAGCGTGAGCCTTCATAGAAAGCAGTGTCATAACGCAAAATATAACCGCCAGCAGCTTTGGCACAGTTATTATTTTAGCTTTTAACTGTTTCATAATTATTACCTAATCGTTAAAGCGGGCCCGCCGGCAGCTCCGGGCGCCCGCCCGCCTTAACCCCTGCCTCCGGTCACCGCGCCAGCACCACGGTGCCGTTGTAAGTCTTGTCGCCGGCCTTGAACTGGTAGATATAGATACCGGCCATGGCCTTGCCGCCGCCCTTACGGCTGCCGTCCCAGGCAAGCGAGGCCTCCGAGTTGTAGGTGCCTACCCGCAGGCTGGCCACTTCCGCCCCGGACAGGTCGTACACCTTGGCGCCGGAGATATCGAGCCCCTCCGGGTTCTCGAAGATGATGTTGAAGTCGTCCCAGACGCCGTCGCCGTTGGGCGTGAAGATCTTCTTGGGCACGGTCTGCGTGATGCGGAAGGCCTGCGCCCTGATAACCTGCTTCACCTTGAAGACGCCGGTCTTGCGCGTAACTATGGACACGGTGCCGTCCGACGGGTTAACGGTGCCGCCCAGTTTAACGTCCTCGACCCCGTTGTTGTAGTAAACCGCGTAGTCGTAGGGCGTGTAGGCGGCCGAAGGCCCGAAGGCGTTGATAACGAAAGTCCCGGTCCTGGAAAGCGACATAGTAAGCGTCGCTTCGGAGCTGAGGTCCCGGTTCTGCTCGACGTTAGCCGCGTCCTTGACGCAGAACTTATAGGCCAGTATGGTGACGCCGCTTTCATACTGCGGCTGACGCACCAGGCACGGGCTCAGGCCCAGGTCGGCCAGCGCCTCGCTGACGGCCGGGGACATGTCCACCACGGCGCGCGCGTCTTCAGCTACGGTGCGCACGACCTCTTCCAGGCTATTGAGCCAGATGGAGGCGTCGCTGCGCACGTTGCTGCTATCCACGGATTTAACGTAGTACCACCGGGCGGCGGTCTGCGCCCCGGCGTTGTAGGTAAGGGTATTGCTTGAGACCGGCCCGACAAAATAGGCGGTGCCGCTGAGGGCCGTGCTGTAATAGATTTCGTAGCCCTGGCTCTTGAGCGCGACGGTGGCGCCCTCCATGTTGTACTGCACCGCGTCCCAGGAGATCACAAAGGAGCCGCCCGTTGTGACGCCGCTGGCCATGGGCGCGCGGGGTTTTATGGGCGGGGTCGCGAAAGCGGCGGTGGAGATGCGGCCGTACATATTGGAACTGTCGCGCAGCCGGAACGCCAGGTAATAGGTGGTGCCCGACGTCAGCCCGGTCTGGGAGCGCTGCTCCAGCACTTCGAAACCGAGCGCGGTCTGCACAAGGTAGGCCCCGACGGAGGTGTAGTTGACCTCGGTGATGGAGAACGTAGCGACTTTCACTTCGAGCGAGAGGGACCCTTCGCCGGTGCCGTTGGTCCACTGGTACAGGGCAGCGGTGCCGGAGGTGGTGGAGGCGGAGACGCTGTAGACCGCGCCGGGGCCGTGGCTGGTGCCGGAATGCCCCGGGCGCAGGCCTATGCCGGCCGCGCCCATGGACGAGCCGGCCACTTCGCCGACGGTGGACTCCAGCCTGAAGGTGCCGCCGTCGGCCAGGCCCATGCCCGCGCTGACGGCCTTGGTCTCCATGCTGGCCGCGCTGAACGCGGGTATAGCCGCGCCCAACAGCGCCACGCCCGCGATCGCCCCTACGCTTTTATATTTCATAAAAAGCCATCCCGCCTGTATTTACCACCAGCTTTAGCTACCCCGGGCCGGCAATAAAACCCGGCCCGGACACAACGGCTAATTACTCTTATTTGCTATCCAGGTAGCCTCGTCATAAACAATGAAGCGCACATATTTCCACTGGTCAGCCGCAGCTAGAGGACTGGCAGCTCCACCGACAATCGAGTCTCCAGCGTCCGCGGCAAAAGTGACATCGTTAAGACTACCGTCAACTCTATAGAGATATATCTCTTTGCCTATGTTACTCGCTGTCGCTGCCGGCAGAGTTATCGCGACAGTAGCAGCGGTACAGTCAGCATAGACGACCGTATCCGTTGAAGTCACAGTATAGGCAGCCTGAACAATCGTGACAGGAGTCTGAACCAGTTTATCCATCCCGACATTCACGATGTTAGTGGATACTATCGTGGCACCCAGCAGGTCGCCATTCAGGCTGCCCGCGGTGAACTTCGTCAGGTCGAAGCCGCTGGCCGCCAGATCGCCGTTGGCGATCGTGCCGTCAAAAATGTCGCCGGTCACTACGCTGTTGGCAAGGCTC
>Ga0209212_1001398_pt1 | contig 39403 bp, 40 predicted proteins | sample RifGroC2_FD_183996 | JGI IMG/M metagenome (GOLD analysis project Ga0209212, IMG submission 183996) | Groundwater microbial communities from Rifle, Colorado, USA - Groundwater C2 (SPAdes) (version 2) | ecosystem: Environmental > Aquatic > Deep subsurface > Groundwater | place: Rifle, Colorado... | reverse complement strand
TGGCATTTCACCAAAAGGAGACCATCATGAAGCTGATTCACCCACACGCCCTGTTCCGTCTCTCGGTTCTGGGGCCATTAGCCAGCCGGGACCGTCTGGAGCAAGGCGATCTCAAGGCCATCTTGCGTGAGCTTGCAGCCCGAAGCTATGCGATCCCTGACACGAAGCGTGTTTACCTGAGCGAGAAGACGATCGAGGGTTGGTTTTACGCTTGGAAACGGGGGGGCATCGATGCGCTCACACCCAAGCCACGTTCAGACCGGGGCATCTCCAAGATATCCGGCCCCCTCCAAGAAGTGATCTGCTCCTTCAAGAAGGAGAACCCGCGACGCTCCTTGCGTAGAGATGCCGTGGGACCGGGTGTTGGCAAGTTGATAACTGGAGAAGTTATCCACATCTCAACACCCGGTCCTATCGGTCGCAGGGACCGTGGGCTTGGGTAAAACACACATTGCAACGGCGCTTGGATACACGGCCTGCCTTGCCGGTAAATCGGTTCTCTTCGCGACCGCCGTCGACACTATCAACACCCTCGCCGCAGCTCAGGCGGCCAGCCGCCTCAAAGCGGAGCTCAAAAAGTACCTTGCCCCGTCGCTGTTGATCCTTGATGAACTCGGCTATCTGCCGATCGACAAGCATGGCGCCGACCTCCTGTTCCAGGTCATCAGCCAGCGCTACGAAAGAGGTTCCACGGTCATAACGTCGAACAGAGTTTACAAGCAATGGCCGGAGATCTTCAACAACGACAGCACCCTTACCTCGGCCATCCTTGATCGTTTATTGCACCACGCGGAAACAGTAGTCATTGAGGGGAAAAGCTATCGAATGAAGGATCAACTCGAAGCCTGAGGTACCAAAACCGAGAACCGGCGCTCGGCACCACGAAGAAGATGTGGGGTCGAGCGCCTTCTGCATTTCTAAAGCGCCGCGTTTGCTACAGGTTCGCGAAACCGCTCACACCCCCCACGCACGACGGATAAAGCTACTAACATCTTCATGGTCTTCAGCGTTGTCATAATGTTAGTACAGTTCGTAGCCACAGGGGTCTTCCTCAATGAGCGAAAAAAAGCCGCCCTGTCAGCTGTACTGACATAGGCGGCTTCATTTTCAGATATTGTATTGTGTCAATCACACTCGCCCTCGCAAGGGAAGTGAGGCTGCGTATTGGCTTCTTTACCATCAAACCTGTTCAAACTTTGAATTCGGTATTTTATCTTTTAACGCTTAATAGACCACGATGCTCCCAGGCAAGAAGTGCTGTCCCAATCAATGGTTTGATGATCGAAATCATCATTATTAATATGTCCAGTAACCATGCATCCACTTCCTGAATTGCTCAAGCCAATCAACTTGTATGTATGCAAATCAATTACTCCAAATCTAGTTCCAATAATAACTCCATTCCGACGAACTTCACTTATTGCGGTTGCCCCTGAAATCACAGTTTTATCGCCAGTCACAGTATCCGTATAGGTACCTGAAAGTATATCGCCATAATTCACTGTCGAGCCGAATGTACCATTTCCGTTGTTTGCAGCAATAAAAGTACCATTTGTTATCAGTCGTGTGTATGGATCAATCTGGCCGGAAAAACTAGCACTGTCACCATCAATATTGCCACCTGCAGATATAGATGCCCCATTAGAATTAAGTGTCAGTTGTCCGGATAAAGAGTATTCTCCATGGTAAAATGTGCCACTTATATTGCCATTAGTTACTATCATATTGAGTGGAAAGCTAAATCCTCCCGTAAAAACTGCAACGCAGTTATAACTCCCGTTGAAATGAGATAGATTGTAAGAAATACTTCCCGTTCCCGTTCCTGCTGGTCCTGCTGGTCCTGCTGGTCCTGCTGGTCCTGCTGGTCCTGCTGGTCCTGCTGGTCCTGCTGGTCCTGCTGGTCCTGCTGGTCCTGCTGGTCCTGCTGGTCCTGCTGGTCCCTGCACTTGAGCCTTACTCTGCACACTTCCATCTGGGAACACAATCTCGCCACCATCAAAGAGGGTCAAATCACCAACTACCTTAGTACCCGCCCAAGTTAATGATGAAGTGAATAAAGTAACGGCTAGCACGGATAAAATCATTATTCTCTTTAACAATTTACGACCTCCTGAATTTTAAAACATATGGCATCCACGGGCAAAATAGCATAATTGGTGACATGGCACACTTCCATTCAGGAAGTGCTTCTGCATGAGATAGATCGTGAAATATCATATAGCATAAAGACGTTTTACATGAAAGCAGATTATCGGGGAAAGAGGCAAAGGAGATTCCTAATAGTACGACAAAAGATGTCCGGCGTATGCTCGACCCGCGTCACCTCACCAAAGCCCCGACAGTATTGAAGCCAATCTTCCGCTACCAACAACTCTCCCTCCCCTTCAAGGGGAGGGTCGGGGTGGGGATGGGGCTTGAAGGGGGAGGGACGTACAGCGGAAGTTCATTGCTAATCAGGTTTCCATTTCGATCTGGTACGCGATAACTCGCTTTATGGCTGTGGCTTCCACATCAGCCCTCAAGCCTTCTTCATCCGGCAGGGGGGAATTCCATGGGACCAGGGGAATTCCATGGGACCAGGCATTGATAAATTGACAACTCAGGGTATGATTGCGCCATGTCGCGAAAGGAACGCATCCACATACCCGGGGCCGTCTATCATGTGATCCTGCGGGGCAACGATCGTCGGGGCATATTCAACGACGACAAGGACCGGTTCCGTCTCTACTCCTTCCTGGACCACGCCTTCCAGCGCTTCCCGTTCAAGATCCACGCGTTCGAGCTTCACATAGCACATCCACTCGGAGATCCAGGTCGCCGACGTCCCGCTTCCTAAAATCATGCAGTGCATCGCGCTGCGGTACGCCCAATGGTTCAACTGGAGACATCAGAAATCGGGACACCTGTTCCAGCGTCGCTACCAGGCGATCATGGTCGAGGCCGACGAGTACCTGAAGGAGCTCGCCGCCTACATCCACCTCAATCCGGTGCGCGCCCGCATCGTCAAGAGCCCGGAGAAGTGCAAGTGGAGCAGCCACCGGGCCTACCTTGGCAAGATAGTCTTCCCTTGGCTGGAAACCGACTTCATCCTCTCGACCTTTTCGTCATCCGACCGGAGAAGGGCAAGAGCATTGTTCAGGGACTTCGTCGATTCGATGATCGGCCAGGGTCGCAACAAGAGCTTTCACGGCGAAAAGAACATCGACAACAGGCTACTGGGAGACGAATACTTCGTCCTGAACATCCTCGAGGGAGTCGAGGAGGACATCCCCCAAAAGCCCGATATGGAAACGGTGGTCGAAGCCATCGAGGCCGTCATCGGCCAGGACACTCGAAGGCTTTTGACATCGGCCGCAAGGGACGCACGGAGTTTCGAGGCCAGGGCGCTTGCCGCGTGGGCCACAATGCAGTTCTCCAGTGCCCCTGACTGAGTTGGGGAATTACTGCAACCGGGACCAATCGACCATGTCCTGCGCCGCCCGCAGGATCGAAGAATTGCAACCCGCTCGGCCCGATTTAGCTGACAAAATGGAACGACTGCGCGCCACACTTACCCACCACGGCGCCTCAAAAGTGTACGACGCGCGACCAGCCCCTATGATTGACCTTCCTCCCGACCCCCGACGACGTTCCGAACTGACATCAAAAGACACCTTGCTGCTGTAATGATTACAGCACGTTACGTGGCCGATGAAGAAACTGGAGTTCTCACACCAATAGTTATCCCTTTGTCAATGCCTGGTCCCATTGGTGTGTGGTCCCATTGGTGTGCCCCTGAAAAAACTCCCTCCCCTTCAAGGGGAGGGTTGGGGTGGGGATGGGGTTAGCCCCGGTACAAAAACACCCCATCCCCCTCCTGACCTCCCCCTTGAAGGGGGAGGGACCTGAGCAGCGGAAGATCAACGCTAATCAGGTAATTTTCGGCACTACACAGATCCCTTTCCTTCTCTCGCGGGTAATGTCCTCCGGCTGCCCCTCCAAATTTCACCTTTCACGTTGCGTACCCTGCCATTTTTCGTTAAAGTGCATTACGTTGTATAACTTTTTGAGGGAGCATCCCATGCTTGCCATAAGACTGGACGAAAAAACAGAATCGCGTCTTGAGCGTCTCGCAAAAGAGACTCATCGCACCAAGTCATACTTCGTTAAGCGGGCCATCACCACATTTCTTGATGAAATGGAAGACAAACTTATTGCCGTCGCTCGTCTGGAGCAGGAGAACCCAACCTTTCTGACGAGCAATGAACTTTGGCGCGAACTTGGATGGGAGAAACCGGCCGACAAACCTAAGCGTCAGAGCAAATAATGCAAGACTACACCGTTCTCTGGGAGAAGAGTGTCAAGCACGATTTAAAGAGCGTCGGTCGCAAAGCTGCCGAGCACATCCGGGAAACGGTCGAGACGACACTGGCTCATGACCCCCGTCAGGGTAAGCAATTGCAGGGGGACTTCAAGCCTCCTCTCTGGAGTTATTCGAATCGGGGTATATCGCGTACTGTACACGTTTACCGAAACCGAGTTGATTATCTGGGTCGTAAGAGTCGGACATCGAAAAGAGGTTTACCGGAAACTCTGATTTCATGCTGCCGATCTCGTTCCTTTGCGCCAACAAGTAGTTGACCTAATTAGCCGAGCATCCAATATTGGATACTGGCATCTACCTTTCCCGCCCAGTCTTTTCGCCATGCTTCCCAGTTCCCGCTCACTATAAGCGATGCACACCGGCATGAGCGCATCATCGGCTGCTTTCTGAAGTCTATCCAAGGCGGTGCGGCTAGTATGCATCTTTTTCAGCCAATCTTCCGCTACCAACAACTCTCCCTCCCCTTCAAGGGGAGGGTCGGGGTGGGGATGGGGTAGAGTCTGCGTCAGAGCACACCCCCATCCCCCTCCTGTCCTCCCCCTTGAAGGGGGAGGGACGTACAGCGGAAGATCATTGCTAATCAGGTTTCCATTTCGATCTGGTACGCGATAACTCGCTTTATGGCTGTGGCTTCCACATCAGCCCTCAAGCCTTCTTCATCCGGCAGCGGTCTTGAAACGACCCTACGGTCGTCGGCTATCAATTCCCGTCGAACATCCGCCCCAGCCCGCCCAGCACGGAACCTTCTCCCTTGGCGCTGCCGCCCTGGCTCGGGGCGTGGGCTATGATGCGGTCGGCCAACCGCGAGAAGGGGAGGCTCTGTAGCCAGACTTTTCCGTGGCCGCTCAGGGTGGTGAGAAACAGCCCCTCGCCTCCGAAGAACATGCTCTTTAGGTTGCCGGCCCGCTGGATGTCGTACTGCACTGTCGGCTCGAAGGCGACCACGCATCCGGTGTCGACGCGTAACGACTCACCGCGCAGTTCACGCTCGAAGATGGTGCCGCAGGCGTGCACGAAGACCATGCCGTCGCCGCGCAGGCGCTGCAGGATGAACCCTTCTCCGCCGAAAAAGCCGGTGCCGAGCTTGCGCTGGAAGGCGATGCTCACCTCTGTGCCGAACGCCGCGCAGAGGAAGGAGTCCTTTTCGCAGAGGATCTCGCCACGCATTTTACCAAGGTCCATCGGAATGATCTTGCCGGGGTAGGGAGCGGCGAAGGCGACCTTGCGCTTGGCCTGGCGGGAGTGGTTGGTGAAGTGGGTCATGAAGATCGACTCGCCGGTGAGTGCCCGTTTGCCGGCGGATAACAGCGTCCCCATCAATCCCTGATCCGCCTGCGAACCGTCCCCCATGCGGGTCTCGAACTGGATCTCCTCCTCCATGAAGTTCATGGCTCCGGCCTCGGCAATGACCGTTTCTCCGGGATCGAGTTCAACCAGCACCATCTGCATATCATCGCCGACAATCTCGTAATCAACCTGGTGGCATCTCATTGTTTGCACCTCCGTGATGATTGGATTCCTGACAGCAGTCAATAAATGAGGACTGTCTGCAACTACAACTCGATATCGTCGATCCTTCTGAAAAGCCGGCCGCCGCTATGCTCGATGAAAAACAGCAGCTGCAGATTTAGGGGGAGGCCCGGGAGATCTCCGGATTCGCGGAAATCGGTCCTCAGTCCAAAGCACTTCTTCCCGATCCCGGCGCCGTAGCCTACCTCTGAGACAGTGCCGCTGTCGGGCTCTGTACCATCGAGCACGGCCAGGAGTACATCTGAAGTTCGCACTCCCGCTGCATTGACTCCACCGGTGAACCTGGCGGCCTCTCTGATGGCCTTGGTGCGTTCGACAGCGTCAGCGACCGACACGGCTTCTTCGATCCGCTTGGTAACCTCGTCCTGCTCCCAAGGGTCGAAGACCGCGCAATCCAGCTGGCGAAGGCGCTCCTTGATCCTGTCACGATAATGGTCATTTTCCGGACTAAACCCCAGCGGCGACGCCAGGTAGACTTTCAGTTGCTTCTTTGTCATTGAATCTCCCGGCATTGCAGAATCCGGCTCTACCCCTTTGCAACCTTCAGTCCGGGTATCATGTCGAAATGGGTGTCAATCGTTAAGACGGACAGCTCATGCTCTAGGGCAAGGATTGCAATGACGATGTCGGAAAAAGGTAGTGTGTGGCCTTCTCTGCGCAAATCAGCACAGAGCCGACCGGCCTTGATCCAGAGTTCAGCCGACATCTCAAGGTGCTTAACGGCTTGCGAGGCGTTCAGAAAAAGCAATTCTTCCATTGGATTTTTGATCCCTTGAATCAACTCGTAAAGGATCACGCCACAGATTGCCACTTCCCCCTGCACCAGCCCACGCTCCAGAGCTTCTGCCAACGGCGTCTGGCTTCCTCTGAAAAAATCAATCCAAGCACAGGTATCCGGCAAAAGCGTTTCAGGAGTCATAGCGCTCATGTTCTTCAGCGGCCTTCAATTCTGCCGCCTCTTCCTCTTTCCAGTCATAGTCGATCTCGACCTTGCCGCGCAATGCCAGCAGGTCTTCCATCTTCTTACGCCTAACGTACTCTTCCATGACCGTTATTATGGCGCCGGTTTTGGTTTTTTGTCCGGATAGCCGCTGCACTTCCTCTATCAGCTTATCCGGTATGATCAATGTTGCACGCATGTCACGCACCTCCATCATATGCTACAAGCATATGCCGACACAGTCGGCAAAGCAAGTACAGCTTCCGTGCTTCATCCAGGTATCTGGAGCGATACCAGTACCGGCCTGGCAACATCAACCATCTCCCGAATGGAGGGGGGGAAAGCCTCACCCTCCCCACGGCCCTACTGCAATTAAGTTACCTGATTAGCGCTGATCTTCCGCTGTTCAGGTCCCTCCCCCTTCAAGGGGGAGGTCAGGAGGGGGATGGGGGTGTTTCTGCGCCGGAGCTGCCCCATCCCCACCCCAACCCTCCCCTTGAAGGGGAGGGGGTATTTCAGCGGAAGATTGACGCTATTCAGGTAACTTAATGGCAATTCCCTCTCATCAAAGGGAGGGGGGGAATTGCCTGACCTTGAAGGGGAGGGAGTTTTCAGGCGCCTGCGTGCTTGTTGTCATTATGGCTTTTCTTCCATCTTGCCCAAGAGCCTCAAGAGCCCGTCGAGGATGGTCACCGGGTGCGGGGGGCAGCCGGGGATGTAGAGGTCGACCGGGAGCATGTCCTGCACGCCGTCGTGGGCCTCGGGGGAGCCGATGAAGGGGCCGCCGTTGATGGCGCAGGCGCCGCAGACAACCACCAGCTTCGGGGCCGGGATGGCGTCGTAGGTCTGCATCAGGGCCTCGCGCATGTGCTCGGTCACCGGGCCGGTCACCCAGAGGGCGTCGGCGTGGCGGGGGCTGGCTACGAACTGGATCCCGAAGCGGCCGATGTCCCAGCCTATGGTGGAGAGGACGTTGGTGTCGGCCTCGCAGCCGTTGCACCCGCCGGCGACGACGGAGCGAAATTTCAGGGAGCGGCCGAAAAGGGAGAGCATCTTGGCGTCGAGGGCCTGGGCCAGCCGCTGCTCCTCCCCTCCCCTCACGACCAGGTCTTCGCGGCGGTTTGCCGCGAGCCGCGCGTCGCGGCTGTAGGCGATTCCACCGTGCGGACAGGCTTGCACGCAGTCCGGGCAGAAGAGGCATTTGCCCAGGTCGACGGAGAGCTCCGGGGTGCAGCTGATGGCGCCGACGGGGCAGACGTCGGCGCAGACACGGCAGTCGGGGGGACAGGCGGTCTTGTCGAGCACGGGATAGCCGCGGAAGCGCTCCGGGAGCGCTATCGGCTGTTTGGGATAGCCGGTGGTGCGGTGCCCCTGCTTTATACGGGCTAGGATGGCCTTGATCATGATGATGCTCCTGTCGGAAAACACACGTTCTACGTTCTACGTTCTACGTTCTACGTTCTACGTTCTACGTTCTACGTTCAAAGTTCAAAGTTCAAAGTTCAAAGTTCCGAAAAACCGTTAGAAGTTAACCATTAGCGTCCTTCGCGTCCTTTGCGTCCTTCGCGTAACAGCTTCTCTTACTACAGGTCGAACCCGCAGTAGGAGAGGTTGAAGCTCTTGTTGCAGAGCGGGAAGTCGGAGATCTGCTGACCCCGCAGCGCCATGGCTAGACCGGTCCAGTTGTGGAAGGAGGGGTCGGTGATCTTGTAGCGGGCAAAATGGCCATGCTCGTCGGTCAGGGCGACGTGACAGATCTCGCCGCGCCACCCCTCGGTCAGGGCAACGGCCAGGGTGTCGGCGCCGATCGCTGCTACGGGGTATTGGATGGCTACTCCGGGAAGCTGCGCCAGTTGTTCCTCGATGAATTCGAGCGACTTCTCCACTTCGAGGCAGCGCACCAGGGTGCGGGCGTAGACGTCTCCGGCCTTCGCGGTTTCCACCGGGAGCTGTGTCATGGTGTAGATGCCGAAGGGGTGATCGCGACGGATGTCACGGTTGAGCCCGCTCGCCCTGGCGGCGGGTCCCACCAAACCCAGTTCCAAGGCGGTCTGCTCGCTTACTACACCGGTTCCCTCCAGCCTCGCCATGACCGACGGGGTATCCCACAACAGCTCGATTGCGTTGCTGACGTCGTCACGCGCGACGACGACTCGCTTGGCCATCCTGTCGGCCAGATCCTTTCCCACGTCGAAGTTCACTCCGCCCGGGATGACCAGCCCGCGCCCGAAACGGCTGCCGCAGAGCTCGGCGCTGAGGTTCAGGAAGTCCCCGCGTATCCGGCCGCAAAAGGAGGCGGTCGGCAGATAGCCGACATCGCCGGCGATGGCGCCCAGATCGCCGGTATGGTTTGCCAAACGCTCCAACTCCAGCGCGATGCCGCGGATGGCGTGGGCGCGGGCGGGAACGCGGGCGCCTGCCAGCGCCTCGACGATCATGGCGTGGGCTATGCCGTGGCCGATGGTGGTATCTCCGGCTATGGTTTCCATCTGCTTGAGCGTTTTCCCGGTCAGCGGCCCAAGCACCATGTTTTCGATGCCGCGGTACTGGTAGCCCAGGGAGATCTCCAGATGCATCACCTCTTCGCCGAAACACTGGAAACGGAAATGGCCGGGCTCGATGATGCCGGCGTGGACCGGCCCCACCGCGACCTCGTGAACCTCCTCCCCCTCGACCCGATAATACTCCATGATGCCGACCCTTTCCGGAACGGTCGGGGCAACCCCGGGGGGCGAGGCCATCGGCTTCTGGAAACGGACCGGCTTGGGCCAGGGGTGCCCCTCGAAGACCATGTCGAACTGCTCGGCGATCTCGCGCTCGAACAGGTGCAGCTGGGGGGCGCATTCGACCAGGGACGGGAAGGAGGCGGTGGTGACCAGGGTGCTCATCACGCCGAGGGTCGCGTCGGCTTTGGAGGAGAGCAGGCAGTAGAGCTTCAGGAATACCCCCTCCGGGGCGCCGAAGTAGGAGACCACCCGCCAGCCGCTGTCCAGCCCTGCCAGCATCTCGTCCAGGAACTCGTCCCGGGAGAGCGCCGGGACCTCACGGCGTGGGACGGCTCCCCCGTTTTGCAAGAGAAGGTATTTGCGGCTCATTTGCCACCCCCAAGCATGCCGGCCGCCTCAGTCAGCAGCGTATGCAGCGGCGCCGGTATCCATACCCCCAACAGCAGGATCACACCCATCAGCAAAAGCGGCGGGAGCACGGTATGCACGGTGTCGCGGTACTGCGTCTTCTCGATGTCCTTGGGTATCTTGCCGAAAACGACCGGCAGCACGGTGGAGGCCATGCCGATGAAGATCATGGCGAGAAACAGCAGAAACAGCCCGCCGCTCCAATAGTTCCCCTGGACAAAGGCGGAGCTCACGATTAGGAACTCGCTCACGAACGGTCCGAAGGGGGGCGAGCCGGTGATGGCGAGAAAGGCCGCCAGGAAGAGCGCCCCGGACCAGGGGGTGCGCCTCAGTGCGCCGCGCACGAACTGGGTGCTCTTGGAGTTATAGGCGCGGTGGATGTTGCCGGAGGAGAGGAAGAGCACTCCCTTGGTGAGGGCGTTGTTGATCATGTGGAGCAGCGCACCGAAGAGCGCCGCCTTGCCAAGGCCTAGCGCCACGGCGATGATCCCCACGTGCTCGACGCTGGAATAGGCGAGCATCCTCTTGAAATCGCTCTGCCTGGCCATGAAGACGGCGGCGAAGGCCATGGAAACGAGCCCCATGAAAAGGAGCACTTCCTGGAACATCGCCCCTTCGGTCGAGGCGATGGCAATCTGGTAGACCCGCAGCAGCGCGAGCAGCGCGCAGTTCACCAGCCCCCCGGCGAGCAGAGCCCCCACCAGGCCGGGCGCCTCCCCGTAGGCATCGGGCTTCCAGGTGTGCAGGGGAGCAAGCCCCATCTTGGAGCCGAATCCGACCAGCAGGAAGATGAAGGCCGCATGGCGCCATCCCGGGTGCAGGTGCGGGGCGTCGGAGATCAGCGACCCCAGGAGCAGGGTCACGTCCTGCTGGGCCACGATGGTGGAGTAGGCGAGAAAGAAGAGCCCCAGCAGGGCTATGGCGATGCCGACCGAGCAGATCAGGAGGTACTTCCAGGTCGCCTCGATGGAGCGCGCGTTGTGATTGAAATAGACGAGCGGCGCCATGGTGAGGGTGGTCGCCTCCAGGGCGATCCATAGCAGTCCCAGGTGCTGGGAGATGGTCACCAGGGTCATCGCGGAGAGGCAGACCAGGAACGCCATGCAGAGGATCCGGTTGGGGCGGAGCCTGCGGTAATTCAGGTAGCCGACCGCGTAGGTTGCGCAGATCGTGAAGAGGATGCTGCTGCTCAACAGCGAAAGCTTCCCCAGGGGATCGAGATAGATCCAGCCGGCGGGTGACGGGGGGGGGGTGTCGACCAGAAGTATCGCGGTCATGGCCAGATGCAGCAGGGCAAAAACCGGCAGCACGAAGGAGCGCCTCCGGTTGTCGGGAACCAGCCAGGCGATCAGGGCGCCCAAAAGCGGCAGTAAAACGATGGCCCACATCATATGCATTATTCCTCTCGCAAAGTGCTGAGTCTGGAGGTGTCGAGGGTCGAAAATTCGCGGCTGATATGGTTGATGACGATACCCATGACGAAGATGCCGACCAGCAGGTCGAGCAGCGCCCCCGCCTCGACCATGACGGGCATCGCCTCGGCCAGCAGCAGCCCGAAGATGAAGATGCCGTTCTCCATAAGGAGGTAGCCGATCACCTGGGAGATCGCCTTGCGCCGTCCCATGAGGATCAGGAATCCGCACATCACGGTGGCGATCGAGGCGGGGACGAAGAGGAGCCCCTCGTGCTCGGGTGCCAGCGGCAGCTTGGCGGCGAAGATGAAGGCGAGCGAGGTGAAGAGCGCTCCCAGCACCAGCGAAGGGATGTAGCCGATGAAGGGGACGAATTCGCGCTGGATCTCGGCCTTGCGGATGGCGCGTATGATCAGGATCGGGATCACGGCCCCCTTCACGGCGATGATGCTGACCACGATCAGCACGAGGTGCCATGAAAACGGGTGGATCAGCGCCGGGAGCACGCCGAGCAGCACCCCCTGGAGCGCCACGGCGCGCACGGAGAAGGCGAGACGGCTGGTGCCGAGCACCGCGAAGTTCAAGAGCAGGCAGAGCACGAGGAATTGGTCGGCCAGGGTGTTCATCGCATCACCTCACTACCAGTACGAGCGAAAAAGCGGTAAGTATCATGGCCGCGACCAGCAGCTGCGGCACCCGGATCAGCCTGAGTCGCGCCATGACCGATTCCACCACGCCGATCGCCACGGCGAGCGCCAGCATGGAGCAGGCGAAGATGCCCCAGTCGAGATAACCGTTGCCGCCGGTGAACGGAATGGCGATGTTGAGAAAGAGCGCGCCCAACAGGTAGAGCTTCAGGGCGGCGCCGTACAGGATGCAGCCGAAGTAGGGGCCGCTGTGGTCCAGCACCATCACCTCGTGGATCATGGTGAGTTCCAGGTGGGTGTTGGGGTCGTCGAAAGGGATGCGGCAGTTTTCGGCCAGCAGCACCACGAAGAGCCCGGCCAGCATCAGCAAAAGCGCGGCGCCGGCGCTGACCCAGACGGAAAGGGTCACGTGCTGCAGCATCGGCGTGAGCGACATGGTGCCGGAGAGCCTGGTCAGGGTGATCAGGGCGAAAAACAGGGTCGGCTCGGCGAGGCAGGAGAAGGTGACCTCCCGGGCGGCCCCCATCCCCTCGAAGGCGGAACCGGTGTCGAGGGCCGCCACCGTGGTGAAGAAGCGCCCCAGGGCGAAGAGATAGGCGAAGAGGATCATGTCCCCTTCGAAGGAGATCGGCGCCGGGTGCTTGCCCAGCGGCACCAGGAGCGCCGCGAACAGGGTCGCCGCCAGGGTGACCACCGGGCCGGCCCGGAAGATCCAGGTGGTGGTGTCGCTCAGCACGACCCCCTTTCTCATCAGGCGGCTCAGGTCGTAGTAGGGTTGCAGGAAGGGGGCACCCACCCTGCCGGCAAAGGCCGCCTTGGTCTTGCCGATCACCCCGAGGATGAGCGGCGGCATGGCGAGGACCAGTACCATATGGAGCAGCGTATCGATCATGTCCGTCTCCAAGTGATCAATTGCAGAAAATTCATTGTCTAATTAGACCTCCTACTCCACCCAGAACATGAGCAGAAAAAGGGTGGCGAAGATGTACAGGATGTAGATCTGCACTTCGCCGTGCTGCAGGCGCCGTATGAAGGCGAATCCGATTCCGACCACGCTGAAAACCGGCTGGATCACGCGGTAGAGGATGGTCTCCTCCGGGATATAGCTAAGCCGGACAGCCGCGGGCGCCACGCCGGCAATCCCCCCCACGGTGATCCTGGCGCGGATCAGGGGGGAGGCAAGCGAGCCCAACATGTCGCCGAAGGAACTGGCGGTGTACTGCATGCGCGCAGTCGGCCGCAGGTAGCCGCAGCCCCAGGTGGGACCGGAGCCGGCAGGGAGTGCCGAGCCCCTGCGCCTTAGATACCAGAAGAGCGCGGCGGCCAGGACCAGCACGCATCCCCCGAGGGACGCGAACCATAAGGCCCTGACCGGCAGACCGGGATAGCGCAGAGTCGCAGGTGTCACGGCTGAAACTACCGGGTGCACCAGTCTCAGGAAAAGCTGGGGAAAGAGACCGCCCAGAAGGCTCAGGAGCGCCAACAGGGCCATGGGGAGCAGCATGGCGGCGGGCGCCTCGTGCACCTTGGCGGCCTCGGGGGAGCGGGGGGCGCCCAGGAAGGTGATGCCGAAGAGCTTGACGAAGCTGATCACTGCGACCCCTCCGACCAGCGCGAGCACCGGTGCGCCCAGCGCGAGGTAGGGCTCCGGGGCGCGCGCCTCCCCGAAGAAGCCGAGGTAGAGCAGGAATTCGCTGGCAAATCCGTTGAAGGGGGGAAGCCCGCAGATGGCGACCGCGCCCCCCAGACAGAGGGCGGCACTCCAGGGCATGCGGGCGGCAAGCCCCCCCATGCGGTCCATGTCCCGGGTGCCGGTCGCGTGCATGACGCTCCCGGCAGCAAAAAAGAGCAGCGGCTTGAACAGGCTGTGGTTCAGCACATGAAAGAGCGCCCCGGCAAGCCCCAGGTAGGCAAGGCGCGGATTGGCCGTGCCCTGCCCCACCAGCGCCATGCCGATGCCGGCCGTGATGATGCCGAGATTCTCGATGCTGCTGTAGGCCAGGAGGCGCTTGATGTCCTTCTGGGCGGAGGCGATGCAGATTCCCATGAGCGCGGAGATCAGGCCGGCCAAGACGAGCAGGATGCCCCACCAGAGGGGATGCCCGGGGAAAAAGGAGACCACGCGCAGGATGCCGTAGATGCCGATCTTGAGCATGACTCCCGACAAGAGGGCCGAGACGTGGCTGGGGGCGTTGGCGTGCGCCGAGGGGAGCCAGATGTGCAGGGGCATGATGCCGGCCTTGGAGCCGAAGCCTACCACTGCGGCGATGAAGATGAGCGAGGCGGAGGCCGCCGCGAGCTGCAGGGAGCCGGTCCCGGGGAAGAGGAAGCTGCCGGTGGCAAGCCTTAGCTGGGAGAACAGGACCAGAAGCGACGCGGCGCCGATATGGCTTGCGATCAGGTAGACGGTGCCGGCGCTGCGCACCTCGGGTTCCTCATGCTCGGTCACCAGGAGGAAATAGCCGGCCAGAGCCATGATCTCCCAGGCGATCATGAAGAGCGCGCCGTTTCGTGCCACGACGACCAGCGCCATGGCGGCGCAGAGGAGTCCGTAAAAGAAGGTGACCGAAGGTTCGCTCGAGCGGTGGGAGGCGGCCGGCCAGTAGCCGCAGGCGTAGAGTGAGCCGGCCGGAAAGACCAGGAATATCGGGATCAGGAAGAAGAGAGAGAGAGGATCGAGGGCGATCTCGCAGGCGCCGAAGGGGAGGTTCCAGTCGATGACAAAGCCGGCCCGTGCGCCGGAGGCGAGCATCGAGACGAGCGCGGGGAGTGCCAGCAAGGAGGCGGCCAGGGCACCGGCTGTGGCCAGGCGCTGTCCGAGGGGACCATGTCTGAGGAAAAGACCGGGTACGCCGGAGCAGGCTGCGAGAATCGTTGCGGTAATCACGAGAACGGCAGGGTCTCGCACCATTTCAGTAAACATTGCCAACCTTTCTGAGGGAGGAACGGATAGCGAAACTTCTCCCCAATGTGAGCAGAGAGATACGATCTTCATCATCGACTATCAGCCTCCCCTTGCGCCACATCGACCGGCAAAGGTCGGCGGGCTTCGGGGAGGGGAGCAAAAGTGCAGCAATTACGGCATTGGACGGGGCTCGCCCCGCGGGTGGATCAGGGTGAAACTGTCAGGTCGCCTTTGAAGAAAGTCCAACCCCCACTGCCATTAAGTTAACTGATCAGCGCTGATCCTCCGCTATTCACGTCCCTCCCCCTGCAAGGGGGAGGTCAGGAGGGGGATGGGGGTGTTTGGCACCGGAGCTACCCCATCCCCACCCCAACCCTCCCCTTGAAGGGGAGGGAGTTTTATCAGCGGAAGATCAGCACTAATCAGGATAAGTTTAGCTCCAACTGCTGGCTCCCCCCAGCTCCCCTCAGCGGTGCAGGCAGGCCTGCTGCCCGGATGCGTGCGAGTGACTCAAACCGTCTCTTTGCTTGGTGGCTTCAACGGCGGCGCAGTAGGCGCCCTGGAGCCCGTCCGGCTCGGTGACGCACATGCCGAGATCGCGCAGCAGCCCGTCATTGAGGCCGTAGATCCAGCTATGGACCGCGAGACTCTGACCACGGGACCAGGCATCCTGAACCACCGTGGTGAGACAGATATTGACCACCTGCTCGATCACGTTCAGCTCGCAAAGCCTGTCGACCCGGGTAGCCTCGTCGTCGATACCGCCCAGATATGCCTCGTGTTTGATACGCACATCCTGAAGATGCCTGAGCCAGTTGTCGATCAGTCCCAGCCTCGCGTTCTGCAGGGCCGCGGAAACTCCTCCGCAGCCGTAATGGCCACAGGCGATGATGTGCTTGACCTTCAGGATGTCGACGGCGTACTGCATCACGGAAAGACAGTTGAGGTCGGTGTGCACAACCAGGTTTGCCACGTTTCTATGCACAAAGAGTTCGCCGGGGAGAAGTCCCACGATCTCGTTGGCGGGGACGCGGCTGTCTGAGCAGCCGATCCAGAGATACTCCGGGGCCTGCTGCAGGGAGAGCCTGGTGAAAAAATCGGGATCTTCGGCATGCACCTGGTCGGTCCAGGCGCGGTTGTTGTCAAAGAGGCGATCTAGTTTCTGATTGTTTGGCATTGTTTTACCTGCTGTACTTTCCCTGGAACAATTGTCGACCCGGTTAACCATGAGCCGACTGTCCTACTTTGTACCACAAACCGGGGCGCTTTAAAATCTCAATGAGAAGGTATACGAGATATTCTCATTACGGTTCAGCGCATGGTCACCACCAACAGCAGCACCAGTGTGAGGAAGGAGTAGAAGATATAGATGTTCAGCTTTCCATGCTGCAGCCTCCGGACCGGCGCCGACTTGCGGTACAGGTATTCCAGGAAGGGGAGATAGATCCGCTCCAGCACGGTCTCGGGGAGATGGCTCTCGAAACGCCCCGGCAAGGGGAAGAGGCCCGTCACCTCGGTACGGTGCAGCTCCGGGCGCAGCGCGCCTCGAAACCACGAGACCAGCGTGGCGCCAAAAGATGACGAGGTGTACTGCATGCGGGGCGTGGGCTGCAGATAACCGCACCCCCAGGTGGAGGAGACGGCGTGCGGCAGGCTCCGCGCGCGCCGCAGCAGGAACAGCGCCACCAGGGCCGTCAACGCGAGCAGGCAGATTCCCAGAAGCGACAGCCACCCCAGAGGCACCAGGTCGGCGATCCCGCGGGAGGCGAGGGAGCCCCGGTAGCCGACGATGGCGCTGTTCAAGGGGAGGGCGATCAGCGCGGGCGCCACCCCGATCAGGATGCAGATCAGGGAGAGCAGGGCCATCGGCCAGAGCATCCAGGCGGGCGCCTCGTGACCTCCCGCGTGCTCGGCCGAGCGCGGCGTGCCGAGGAAGGCGACCCCGTACACCTTCACGAAGCAGGCGACGGCAAGGGCTCCGATGAGCGCCAGGACAGGTGCGGCCAGTCCGGGGGCGGCCCCGGCGATGCCGTGGTAGGAACGGATGGAGGAGAAAAAGCCCAGGTAGACCATCAGCTCGCTGACGAAGCCGTTCAAGGGGGGCAAGCCGCAGATGGCGACGGCGCCGACCAGAAAAAACAGGGAGCTGAAGGGGAGCCGCCGCGCCACCCCCCCCATCCGGTCGATCTGTCTGGTGCCGGTGGCATGGATCACGGAGCCGGCGGCGAGAAAGAGCAGCGCCTTGAAGGTGGCGTGGTTCACTACGTGCAGCAGCGCGCCGCCGAGCCCCAGCACGACCAGCGCCGGGTTCCCCTGGCTCTGCCCCACCAGCGCCGCGCCGAGCCCCATCATGATGATCCCGATGTTCTCTATGCTGTGGTAGGCCAGGAGCCTCTTCAGGTCGTGCTGCCCGATGGCGAAGGCAACGCCGATCACACCCGAGACCCCCCCCAGAACGAGCACGCTGCAGCCCCACCAGACCGGCAGATCGGTGAAGGCCGAGAAGACCCGCACCATCCCGTAGATCCCGGTCTTCAGCACCACTCCCGAGAGGATGGCCGAAATGTGGCTGGGGGCGTTGGCGTGCGCCGAGGGGAGCCAGATGTGAAGCGGCATCATGCCGGCCTTGAGGCCGAAGCCGATCAGGGCGGTGACGAAGATGCCGCTCGCGATCCCCGTCTGCGCCGAGAGGGTTCCCTGCGCCGGAAACAGGAAGGCGCCCGTGCTCCCCTGCAGCAGGGAAAACATGGCGAAGAGCGCCAGGGCACCGATGTGGGCCGTGATCAGGTAGAGGATCCCCGCATCGCGCACCTCCGGCTTCTCGTCCTCGGTGGTCAGGGTGAAATAGGCCGCCAGGGCCAAGACCTCCCAGGCGATCAGGAAAAGCACCGTGTTCCTCGCCAGAAGCAGCGTGGTGAGCGCCGCGGCCAAAAGCCCCAGGAAAAAGGTGAGCTTGCCGACGTTTCCCGGGTGCTTTTGCGCCGGCCAGTAGCCGACGCCGTAGACGGCGCTGCAGCCGGTAACGATGAAAACCGGCAGCAGAAAGAGCGCCGAGAGCGGATCGACCCCGACCTCGGCCGCTCCGAAGGGAAGTCCCAGGGGGACCACGAAGCCGAGCGAGGCGGGTGCCAGCAGGGTCCAGAGGGCGCCGGCCGCCCCGGAGAGGGAGCCCGCCAGCATCAGCGAGGCGGCGGCCTTTTGGGCGGCGCCGGACCCCTTGCGCAGCAGCAGGGGGATTCCCGAGAGCGCCTGGAAGGCGACGGCGAGCGAGAGCAGGATGAAAGGTGTCGACTCGCCGCAGGGGTGCACCGCTAGCTCCTCATGTCATGCTCGAAGCGCCGGGCAGCCTCGAGGATGCCGACCGGATCGCAGGCGTGGTTCAGGGTGGCCCGGAACTGCCCGTCGTGAAGCGCGTAGGCGAGCCGGGACAAAAGGTGCAGGTGGACCTTGACGGTGGGGCTCGTCAGCATGAAGAGTATCCGGACCGGCTTGCCGTCCAGCGCCCCGAAGTCGATGGGGCTCTCCAGGAAGCAAAGTGATATGGCCGGGGCAGGCTTGTTCTGCAGCAGGATGGGGTTTCTGACGTGCGGAATGGCGATGCCGTCGCCGACGGCGGTGGTGCCGAGCGCCTCGCGGGCGAGCAGCACCTGGAGCAGGAATTCCGGGTCCATCTGGGGCGGCAGCTTGAGAAGATTCACCACGTTTCTCAGCACCGAGAGCTTGTCGGCGCCGGGGACGCCGCAGTGGACGCCGCCGGCCTCCAGCGCCTCGAAGAGGGTTGGCAGCCGGATATCGGCCTGAGCCGCGGCGAAAAGCTCGGGGGGGACCTTGATGCCATGCTCCGTCGCCCACTCGAGCAGGTCGACCCGGTTGATCCGGTAGCTTCCCTTCACCAGGGCGGCCGGGAGCTTCTCCTTCTTGATCCACCTGATCACCGCACCCTCTTCCTTGTTGAGCAGAGCGGCTACTTCTGATGCCTTCATCAACATGCGGTTACTCCCCATGCTCGTGAACTTGAGAGATGTATAACACCCTTCCAACAAAGAAACAAGGTTTTGAACCGGAAAATTTTCGCGGGGGTCAGCGCCCCGCGCCGGCGGAGCGGGGCGCGAAAAGGCCCCCGGGACGGAATCCCGGGGGCCTTGGCACTTCTTTTAGACTGTTTTATATCCTAATGCTTGGAGTGCTGTTCTCCCCCGGGGACGTCCTGCCCGCCTGCCGAGTGGCACTCGCTGCAGTTGGTCTTGAAGAGTTCGTCGCCGATATCGACCGGATGCACGAACTCCGTCGTCTTGGCCCCCGCGGGGATGTTCTCCTGCTTCTGGCTCAGCACCGAATGGCACATGTTGCAGTCCTTGGAGATGATCCTGCCGTCTGCCGCCTTGTGCTTGCCGTCGTGGCAGCGGAAGCAGCCCGGGGTGTAGAAGTGGCCGATATGGTTGGGATAGGTGTTCCAGGCGAGCTTCATCGCCGGGAAGAAGTTCCTCTCGTAGATGTCCTGAACCTCGGAGACCGCCTTCTTGATCTCCTTCTCCTTGCTCTTGGCAAGGGCCGGATATTTCTCGGCGTAGTAGGCAGGGATTTCCTTGGCGATGGCTGCCTTGGCCTCTTCCTTGTTCTTGTAGGGCCTGGTGACGATCTCCACCGCGACCTTCTTCATGTACGGCAGGCTCCGGTCGATCCGACCGGAGACGAAGCTCTCATCCATCTCGATTCCGGGGGCGCGGTAGACGTGGGCCGGACGGTTGTGACAGTCGAGGCAGTCCATCACCCTCTTGCCGGCCTTGGCGACCTCGTCCCTGGTCAGCGGCTTGTCGGTATCGACGTACTCGGTGATCGAGCCGTCCTTCTCCTTCACCGCAATGTAGGGGATGTTCATGCGCTGCCTGTCGGTGGCGATGTAGGTCACCTCGGAGCCGATGTGCCAGTGGATCCCCTTGGAATGGGCGCTCTTCGGAGTGCCGCCGATGTTGATCAGCATGTTGATCTCGCGCGGCGAGTTTTCCTCATTGGGAGCGTAGTGATAGAAGATCTTCTGCCTTCCCGCGTAGAACTTCTCGGGCCAGTGGCAGTGCTCGCAGGTGTCGCGGGCCGGGCGCAGGTTGTCGATCGGGGTATGGATGGTCTCCGGGTAGGTCTTGAACACCACCGCGTAGAGCTGCCTCATCCCGGAGAGCTTTGCCTTTACGTACCAGGCGGCGCCGGGGCCGACATGGCATTCGACGCACTTCACCTTGGCGTGCGGGGAGTTTTTCCAGGCGACGTGCTCAGGCTCCATGACCACGTGGCAGAGCTCGCCGCAGAAGGTGGTCGATTCGGTGAACTCGAAACCCTTCAGCGAGGCGACCGAGACGAGCAGCACGAAGCCGATGCTGGCGAAAATGAAGAAGATGAACAGATGCCGCTTGTGCGGATCGTTGAAGTCGACCCGCGGAAAGGCCGGGATATCCTCGTCCGGGTGGGCGCGCCTCTTCTGCCGGACCAGGAACGCCCCTACCGGAACCAGGATGAGGCCGAAGATGAGCATCCCGGGGAACAGGAAGTAGGTCATCAGGCCCAGGTAGGGCTTCTCCACGCCGGTTATCCCCTCGTAGGAAAGGAAACCGATGATCAATCCGGCGGCCGTCACCGCCAGGATCATGCCGACGAGGCTGATCATGTTCCAAGCGTAGCCGGCGTACTTTCTAAGTGCCATGTGTTTCTCCTTGCATTAAGTTCGTGTCGCGGTAGTACTAAAAATCGCGTAACTTTACTCTGCGTAAACGAAATTGTCAAAACAAAGTAACTTAATTTCATCACACACACCATAAAACGTTAATCTACAAATTAGTAGTATATTTTCCTACAGTTAACGTTGCAAAAGACCGATGGTATGGTAAATTCTTAACGCCGTTATATCCATTTCGAACCGGATCCAGCGCCTGTTTTTCAGGTCCGACCGCAGCCAGAGGGGCAAAGGAGGATAGCTGTGAAGAGTCATGTCTGGCGACCGCTCTATGTCGTGCTGCTCGTTATCGCGTTGGTCCTGGTGGCGAGGGAGATCCTGGTGCCGGCCGATTTCGGCGTGGGCTCCCGGGGCTACATGTACGGCTGGCACCGCCCAAGCAACGTGCAGGAGTGGAAGCAGGTGTCGGTCAAGTACCGCACCGCGCAGTACTGCAAGAACTGCCACCGGGACAAGTACGACGAGATCGTCAAATCGCCCCACGCCGCCATCAACTGCGAGAACTGTCACGGTCCGGCGCTGGGGCATCCCGACGACCCCAGGTCGCTCACCATCGACCGCAGCCGCGCGCTCTGCGCCAGGTGCCATTTCCGCCTGGAGTACCCCACCAGCGGCCGCGGCAAGATCCGGGGCATCAATCCGGCGACCCATCACCCCGAGCTTGACTGCGTCACCTGCCACTGGCCGCACGACCCGAGAAAGGAGGGACGGACATGATATCGCGCAGAAATTTCTGCAGGAACTCCCTGCTGCTGGCGGGGGGGCTCGCCATCCCCCTGGCCGCGCTGGAGCTTTTCGACCCCGGGCGCCTGGAGGCCGAGAAGATCGACGGCAAGAAGGTGCGCTGGGTCTTCCTGGTCGACACCCAGAAGTGCGTCGGCTGCGGCCTCTGCGTCAAGGAGTGCAAGATCGAGAACGAGATCCCCTACGACGCCAACGTGACCCGGACCTGGGTCGAGCGCTACATCGTCACCAAGGACGGCAAGACCCACATCGACTCCCCCAAGGGGGCGCGCGACGGCTTCGAGAGCAGCAGCGTCGATATCGGGCACGGGAAGTTCGAGGAGATCCGAGCCGGGGAGATCGACAAGGCGTTCTTCGTGCCGAAACTGTGCAACCAGTGCGACAATCCCCCCTGCGTCCAGGTCTGCCCGGTGGGCGCCACCTACCAGACCGAGGACGGCGTGGTGCTGGTGGACCGGAAGTGGTGCATCGGCTGCGGCTACTGCATCATGGGGTGCCCCTACGGCGTGCGCTTCTTCCACCCGGTGCACCACGTTGCCGAGAAGTGCAACTTCTGCTACCACCGGATCACCAAGGGGATGCAGACCGGCTGCATCGACGCCTGCGCCTTCGGTGCCCGGCGCATCGGCAACATCAGGGATCCGGAGGACCCGGTGACCAGGATCATCATGACCGAGCGGGTCAACGTGCTCAAGGAAGAGTACGGCACCAAACCGCAGGTGTTCTACCTGGGGTTCACCAAGGAGGTAAGATAGCCATGGTGCATGGAGAAGCCTGGACCCTGAAAGAATTCTTCGTCTATCCCAATGAGTACATCTACTGGACCATCCAGATCGTCATGTACCCGTTCATGACCGGCCTGGTGGCCGGCGCCTTCGTGCTCTCTTCCCTGTACCACGTTTTCGGCGTTAAACAACTGAAGGAGATCGCCCGCTTCTCGCTGGTCTTCTCCTTTGCGCTGCTCCCGGTCGCCATGCTTCCGCTCATGCTGCACCTGCAGCAGCCCCAGCGCGGCATCGAGGTGATGCTGACCCCGCATTTCACCTCGGCGATCGCGGCCTTTGGCATCGTCTTCACGACCTACGGCATGATCGTCGCTTCCGAGCTCTGGTTCGTCTATCGCAGGCACTTCGTGGAGAGCGCCCTGGCGCTGCGCGCCATTGCGCAAAGAAGCCCCGGGCAGCAGCTGGCGCACCTGCTCTTCTCCGCCCTGACCCTGGGGGCGATGGATATCGGAGAGGACGCCCTGGAGGCCGACGAGCGGGCGGTGAAGAAGCTTGCCGGCGCCGGCATCCCGGTAGCCTGCTTCCTGCACGGCTACGCCGGGTTCATCTTCGGCTCGGTGAAGGCGAACGCCCTCTGGATGACGCCGCTCATGCCGGTCATCTTCATCTGTTCCGCGGTGGTCTCGGGGATCGCGCTCTGCATACTGACCTACATCGTCACCATGGAGATCAGGAAGCTTCTGGCCCGCTGGAGGAAACAGAACTATCCGGAACTTCCCTCCCCGGATGAGCTGAAAAGCGCCGAGACGCAGGTGGTTGCCATGACGGCGAGGTATCTGCTCATGTTCATGGGAGCGGCCATCACCCTGGAACTGCTCGACCTGGTCTTCCGGGGTTATACGGCGGTGAAATCGTGGGATATCCTGCGAAACGTCATCTACGAGAGGGATTTCGTCAACATCTTCGTGATCCAGTACGGGCTGGGGAACCTGCTCCCGTTCATTATCTTCCTGATGCCGCGCCTGACCATCAGGCGGGCCGTGGCGGGGACCATGCTGGTGCTTCTCGGCGTCTTCATGATGCGCTGGAACGTCGTCATCGGCGGCCAGGCCTTCTCCTCCTCGTTCTCGGGGTTCATGCATTACACGCTCCCGATCTGGCCGCACAGCATGGAAACCTTCAAGGAGGGATTCTTCGGCGCCGCGATGGTGGGGCTGGTGCCGTTTTTTCTGTTCTGGGTTTTGAACAAGGTGATGCCGGTTTTCAAGGAGACGCATTAAGTCAAAGGCGGGGCTAGGGGCTAGGGGCTGGGGGCTGGGGGCTGGAACCGTAGGTCGGGTTAGCCCGCAGGGCGTAACCCGACGTGCCGTTGAGGTGGCCGGGAGGCGGTGTCGGGTTACGCAACGCTAACCCGACCTACGCCTGCGCCTTAAAACAATGGGACGCAGATTTACCTGAAAAGGCCTGATAAAAAGCTTGTTTCTTTATCAGAATTGATCAGGTAAATCTGCGTCCCATTGCCTTACTGCCATCGCCTCAATGGTACCCGAACTCCTTCAGCATGCGGCTGTTGTCGCTCCACTCGCCGCTCACCCGGACGAACAGCTCCAGAAAGACCTTGGTGTCCAGAAGACGCTCTATCTCGTGGCGCGCCTGGGTCCCGATCCGCTTCAGCATCTCCCCCTTCTTCCCGATAACGATCCCTTTCTGGGAGTCCCGCTCCACGTTGATGGTCGCCGCAATCGAGACCAGACCGTCTTCGCGCTCCTTGAAGCTATCGACCACAACCGCCACGGAATAGGGAACCTCGTCATGGGTGAGCCGGAAAATCTTCTCCCTGATGATCTCCGCCGCGATGAAGCGCTCCGGCAGGTCGGTCAGGATGTCGTCCGGGAAGTAGCACGGTCCCTGCGGGAGCAGCCCGTGCACGAGCTGCACCAGCTGCTCGACGCCGTCTCCGGTGAAGGCGGAAACCGGGATGATCTCCTTGAACGGGTAGTTCTCGCCGTAGCAGAGCATCCGCTCCAGAAGCTCCCCCTTCGGCACCAGGTCGATCTTGTTCATGACCAGTATGACCGGTGCGGATACCCCCCCCAATACCTCTTTGATCATGCCGGCCTCCTTGACGGGGTCGGCTGCGCCGTCAACCAGGAACAGGATCAGGTCCACCCCCTGCACCGCGGAGAGCGCCTCCTCCACCATGAACTTGTTGAGCCGGCTTTTCGCCCTGTGTATGCCGGGGGTGTCGATGAAGACGATCTGCCCCCCCGGGATGTTGTGGATACCCTTGATCCGGTTCCGGGTGGTCTGCGGCTTGTCCGAGGTGATGACGATCTTTTCCCCGAGGATCCGGTTCAGCAAGGTCGATTTTCCGACGTTGGGGCGCCCGACGATTGAGACAAAACCGGAACGGAATATATTTTCTGACATGATACGCCTCCTGACTGTTTGCAGCTGCTGGATCAAAGCTGTTCAAGATACGGGAAAAGATGCGGGAAGGGAAGGTTTCTTTCCCGGCTCTGCTCCGATAGCTCACAGGCATCGGTAACCGTATCAAGTATACACCTAAGCGTCCGGGAGTAGATTTTGCCATGTGGGTCGACTGGTCATTCGCCCATAAGGGAAACCAGCGCATTACAGACCTGCCACCATCTGCGTACCCCATCCCCACCCTGTCCCTCCCCTTGAAGGGGAGGGGACGCGGTAGGGGAGGTTTCCTGAAACTCCTCCCCCTTCAAGGGGGAGGTCGGGAGGGGGATGGGGATTGCTGACCGTCACCCTACAGCTCCAGTAGATCCGCCGACCGCCTACCTCCGCTCCACTCCAGCGCAATCCCACTCCTGCTGAGAGTGGCATCTTCCCTTACGGCCGTCACTGTGACTCCGAACTCCTCGGCAAGCCTTGCCAGGTTGCGCCTCTTCTGCCCCACGAGGTCCGAAATCCTCCCCGGCGGCGCGAAGAAGCCGACGCTGCTCCCCTTGGGGAGATCGGCTGCCATCGCGCTCATCAGGTCGTAGAAAAGCTCGGATTCCACCAACTGCCCGAAGGCGGGATGGTAGGGGCCTGCCAGCAGCACCCCCGGAGCCTCCAGCTCTGCGGTCGGCTGCAGCCCGAGCCTCAGCACCGGCACGCGGGCACGCAGCGCCGCAAGGAGCATGCGCCTGCAAAGGGAGACCGCCTGCTCCAGCGACTGCGGCAGATAGCTTCCGGCACGGTAGAGACCGGCAAGCCCGGTCCCCGAGATGACCAGGGTCGGGTAGATCCGCAGGAACGAAGGGTTGAGCGAGAGGACCCGGTCCAGCGAAGCGAGCGAGCGCTCCGCGGAGTCACCGGGAAGACCGGGCATCAGTTGAACACCCACCGAAAATCCCGCTTCCTGAAGCAGGCCGACGGCGCGCTCGGCGTCTGCAGCGCCGTGCCCCCGCCCGGAAAGCCGCAGCACCTCCTCGTTCATCGATTGAACGCCCAGTTCCACCGTTTCCACCCCCATCGCCTTGAGGAAGGCGACGGTATCGGCATCAACGGCATCGGGCCTGGTGGAGAGCCGGATCGCGTTGAGGCTGCCTGAGGCGAGGAGCGGCTGCAGCGCCCCCAGGAGGTATTGCTGATCCGGTTTGGGGAGGGCGGTGAAGGTGCCGCCGTAAAAGGCCGCCTCCAGCCCCCTTCCCGGTGAGCTCTCCCGATACTGCGCGATCTTTGCCTGCATCTCCTCGGCGCCGGGGAGCATCCCTTTGGCCCCGGCGATCTTCTCCTGATCGCAGAAGACGCAGCGGTGCGGGCAGCCCAGGTGCGGGATGAAGAACGGGACCACGACCGGCCTCAAGCCCCCCCCTTCAGAAGGATCGTGGCCGCCCGGGCGGCATCCTGTTCCGCCTCCTTTTTGGTCCGCCCTACCCCCTCCCCCATCAGTTCGTCCCCGATATGGACCTCGACGGTGAAGCGCTTGTCGTGGTCGGGGCCGGTTACCTGCTTCAGTAGATAATTGGGGAGCCCGCCCCGGGTAAGCCTTGCCAGTTCCTGCAGCTCGGTCTTGGAATCGCGCCCGGAGAGCAGATCGGACGAGGTGTAGAGCGGCGCGAACAGCTCCGACACCACGCGTTTGGCCGGCTCTATGCCGCCATCCAGGTAAAGTGCGGCCAAAAGCGCCTCGAAGGCGTCGGCCAATAGCGAGCGCTTCTGCCTGCCGCCCCCCTTTTCCTCACCGCGTCCAAGGCGCAGACAGGAACCGAGATCCAGCTCGGCCGCGATCCTCCCCAGGCTCACCTCGTCCACCAGCGCAGCCCTGATCCGGGTCAGTTCCCCCTCCCGGCTGGTCGGGAACTGCACCAGGAGCAGATCGGAGAGCAGAAAGTCGAGCACCGAGTCCCCGAAGAACTCCAGGCGCTGGTTGTCCTTGCCGAACCCCGCCTCGTTCACATAGGTGCGGTGGGTCAGCGCCTCCTCCAGCAGAGTCCTGTCCCGGAACCGGTAACCCAGCTTTTCTTCAATGCCGGAGAGGCTGTCGTCGTCTCTTTTGTCCATTAGATTCATCCCTTGTTGTCCATAGGATCATGAGGCTGCCGTATGTTGCCCAAATATAGCCAAACCCCCGCCGCATGGCAATAGCCATGCGGGTTTGCGCCCATTTAAATGTTGCATAATTATCCCCCCTCACCTATAATTCAGTGATTTTATAGGGATCGTGAGAGCATCCATATGGGCTTTTTCATTACATTTGAAGGTATCGAAGGGTGCGGCAAGACCACCCAGCTCAGGCTCCTGAAGGAGCGGCTGGAGGCGGCCGGCGAAAAGGTGACCTCGACCAGGGAACCGGGAGGGTGTCCGGTCGCGGACCAGATGCGCGCCATCCTGCTGGACGCGCAAAACAGCGCCATCACGCCGCTCGCCGAGCTGCTGCTCTATGCGGCGGCGCGCGCCCAGCACGTGCAGGAGGTGATCGTCCCGGCGCTTGAGCGCGGCGAGATCGTCCTTTGCGACCGCTTCACCGACGCGACCATCGCCTACCAGGGACACGGCAGGGGGCTCGACCTGGAGACCATCGCGCAGTTGAACAGGTTAGCTACCGGCGGGGTGGAGCCGAAGCTGACCCTTCTGATCGACTGCCCCGTGCAGGTCGGGCTCTCCCGGGCGCTGGCCCGCATCGAGGCGGGAAGCGGCGCCCGCGAGGAGCGCTTCGAGCTGGAGTCGGTCCGCTTCCACGAGCGGGTGCGCGACGGCTATCTGGCGCTGGCCCGGGCCTACCCCGAGCGCTTCGTCGTGATCGACGGCTCGGGGGACGTGGCGCAGACCGAAAAGCGCCTCATCGAGGCACTCTCGACCCGGATCCCGGTCCGCGATCCGGCCGGTCCTGCCGCGCCGCCGGCGGGGCTCTAGATGCCATTCTCCGAGATCATCGGCCAGGACCGGGCCATAGCCGTCTTGCGCCGCTCCATCTCCATGGGACGGGTGGCGCACGCCTACCTCTTTTCCGGCATCGAGGGGTGCGGCAAGAGAAAGAGCGCCCTCGCCTTCATCCAGGCGGTCTTCTGCGGCAGGGAGGAGGCGTGCGGCGTCTGCTCCTGCTGCAAAAAAGTGGCAAACGGGCAGCACCCGGACCTCCATATCCTGGAGCCGGACGGCGCCTTCATCAAGATCGACCAGGTGAGGGAGCTGCAAAAGGAGCTCTCCTACCGCCCGTTCGAGGCTCCCAAGAAGGCGTGCATCATCGACGGCGCCGACAAGCTGAACCTCTCCTCGGGGAACGCGCTCCTGAAAACCCTGGAGGAGCCGCCGGGCGATGCTCTCATGATACTGATCGCGCCTGAGCGCTCAGCCGTGCTGCAGACCATCCTCTCCCGGTGCCAGGCCCTGCAGTTCCAGCCGCTTGCCGCCGAGCTGATCGAGGGGCGCCTGGTGCGGGACCGGTTTCCTGCCGAGGCGGCCCGGGTCGCAGCGACGCTCTCCGGCGGCAGCCTCAAAAGAGGGATCGAGATCGCGACCGACGGCGTCCTGGAGGGTCGCGGCAGCTTTCTGGAGCGGATCATCGCGCTGAACCTGAAGGATGTCAGCGCGCTCTTCGCCGCGGCAGAAGAGTTCGCCGCAGACAAGGAGGGGCTTCCGGGGCTCCTGGAACTGCTCCTGTCGTTTCTGCGCGACATCCTCATCTACCGCTCCACCCCCGGCGCGCTGGCAAACGCCGACCTGGAGCAGCTGATCGCCCGGGAGGCGGCCCGCTGCCCGGAGAGCCGGGTCATGGAGCTCATCGAGCAGCTGGTAGCCATGCGCCGGATGCTCGCCCGCAACGTGAACGCGCGGCTGGCGCTGGAAGTATTCTTCATGCGCTTCGCGGCGAGATAGGGGCGGCCTTTAAAGTCCCCCTTTGAAAAAGGGGGCTCAGGGGGATTTGATTTCGACGGTTGCAACGGCAAATCCCCCCCGACCCCCCTTTTTCAAAGGGGGGAGGTTCAGACAGCAGTAAACTTGGAGGCATTTTTGGCAAGGATCGTAAGAATACAGTTCAGCACCGCAGGAAAGCTCTACGACTTCACCGTCGGGAAGACGGCGATCAAGCCCGGCGACAAGGTGGTCGTCGAGACGGAGCGGGGCAAAAGCATAGGACACGTGGTGGCAGGCCCCATCGAGGTGGAAGACTCGCTTGTCCCCGAGGGGATCAAGCAGGTGCAGCGTCTGGCGGAGGCTCCCGATCTGGCGGCGCTCGCGGCCAACGCGGTCAAGGAGAAGGAGGCGCACAAGTTCTGCCTGACCCGGATCAAGGAACGCGGCATGGAGATGAAGCTCGTCAAGGTGGAATACCTCTTCGACGGGAGCAAGGCGATCTTCTATTTCACAGCGGACGGCCGGGTCGATTTCCGGGAGCTGGTGAAGGACCTGGCACACGCCTTCCACACCAGGATCGAGATGCGCCAGATCGGGGTGCGCGACGAATCGAAGATGGTGGGGGGGATCGGGATCTGCGGCAGGGAACTCTGCTGCTCCTCTTACCTGCGCGAATTCGAGCCGGTCTCGGTCAAGATGGCCAAGGAGCAGAACCTCGCCCTGAACCCGAGCAAGATTTCGGGGCAGTGCGGCAGGCTCCTTTGCTGCCTCTCCTACGAGTTCGACACCTACTGCAGCCTCAGGAAAGGGCTCCCCAAATGCGGCAAGAGGGTGCAGTGCGGCTGCGTGGACGGCGAGGTGGTGAAGGTCAACGTGCTTCAGGGGACCGTCACCGTGAAGAACTCGGACGACACCATGGTACAGTTGAAGGGTGACGACATCAAGCCCGAGAACGTGAGCGAGCGGGTGAAGAAACCGCAGCCGGGCAAAGGCGAGGCGCCGTCCCAGCAGGATGCCAAGGGAAAGGGATCCCAAGGGGCCGGCAAGCAGCGCCGCAACCGACCCGTTGACGTCAAGGAAAGGAAAAAGGAGAAACCATCATGAAACCGGCTTTCTACGTCACCACCCCGATCTACTACGTAAATGACGTGCCGCACATAGGCCATGCCTACACCACGCTGGCAGCCGACGTGCTGGCGCGCTACAAGCGGCTCATGGGTTTCGATGTCTTCTTCCTGACCGGAACCGACGAGCACGGGCAGAAGGTGGAGAAGGCGGCAAACGCCGCCGGCGAAACCCCTCTGGAGCTCGCCGACCGGGTCATGAAGCGGTTCCAGTCGCTCTGGGAGAAGCTGGAAATCTCCCACACCGACTTCATCCGGACCACCCAGGAGCGGCACAAGAAGGGGGTCTCGGTACTCTTCGAAAGGGTGCTGGAGAAGGGTGACATCTATCTGGGCGAGTACGAGGACTGGTACTGCACGCCGTGCGAGACCTTCTGGACCGAGACCCAGCTGATCGACTTCAAGTGCCCGGACTGCAACAGGCCGACCGAGAAGCTCAAGGAGGAGTCGTACTTCTTCCGGATGAGCAAATACCAGGAGCAGCTCTTGGCCCACATCGAGGCGAACCCGGAGTTCATCCAGCCCAAGAGCCGCCGAAACGAGATCATCTCCTTCGTGAAGGAGGGATTGAGGGACCTCTCGGTCTCCCGCACCACCTTCCAGTGGGGGATCCCGGTGCCGGGAAACGACAAGCACGTGGTCTACGTCTGGTTCGACGCCCTGGCGAACTACATCACCGCCCTGGGCTACCCCGACGAATCCGGCAATTTCGGCAAATACTGGCCCGCCGACGTGCAGCTGATCGGCAAGGACATCCTGCGCTTTCACACCGTCTACTGGCCGACCTTCCTGATGGCCGCCGGGCTCCCGATCCCCTCCAGGGTCTTCGCCCACGGCTGGTGGACCGTCGAGGGGCAGAAGATGAGCAAGAGCCTGCAGAACGTGGTCGAGCCGAACATGCTGATCGACAAGTACGGCGTGGACGCGGTGCGCTACTTCCTGCTGCGCGAGGTCCCCTTCGGCCTGGACGGCGACTTCTCGCACACCTCGCTGGTGCACCGGATCAACTCCGACCTCGCCAACGACCTGGGGAACCTGCTGAACCGCTCCACGGCGATGCTGGGGAAATATTTCGGCGGCGTGCTGCAGGAGCCGACCCGGGAAACCGAGCTGGATGCGGCCTACCGGGAGAAGACCCTCGCCATGGTGCCGCAGGTGGACGGGCATATCGAGGATCTCGCCTTCAGCAAGGCGCTGCAGTCAATCTGGGAGGTGATCTCGGCCGGGAACAAGTACATCGACGAGACCGCCCCCTGGACGCTGGCCAAGGACCCGGCCAACAAGGAGCGGCTCGCCACCGTCATGTACTACATGCTGGAATCGCAGAGGATCGTCTACTTCCTGCTCTCCGCCTTCATGCCGAAGACCGCGCAGAAGGGGCTCTGCTATCTGGGAGTAAGCGAGGCGCCCAGCCGTGACGGGCTCGCCTGGGGAGGACTCAAGGCGGGCACCACCATCGCCAAGGCCGAGGCGCTTTTCCCGAGGATCGAGGAGAAGGGGGAGTAGGGAAGGGATTCTTACAGCGCAAAATAGAAAAAGGGACGCTCCTATGGTGCGTCCCTTTTTCTTTCTATTGCAGGAGCGGCATTCCTGCCGCGATTCACGCAGCCGGTCAACTATACTTATCCCTCAGAAGGGAACTGGATTGCGGAGGACGGAGCACGGGCTGGGGCGAAGAAGTGGCTCAGTCCCCCCTCCCTAACCCTCCCCCTCCGGGGGCGGGGACTGATGGACCTCCGCTGCAGCGAGGAAAACCGGCTGCAGGTCGATTTCCAGATCCTCGAAAATCCCGACCCTTATGCGCTCCTCTTCTCCGTAGACATCCGGCCTGCCGTAGCGTCCTACATCCGTAAGCCTGAAGACGGTCACCGTCTTGCCTGACGGATCTACTATCCAGTATTCCTTCACCCCTGCCCTTTCATAGCGGAGGAATTTCTCCTTCAGGTCCTTTCGTGCGGTTGCAGGAGACAAGATCTCCACAATAAGGTCCGGGCATCCCTTGCAACCCTTATCGTCAAGCTTGGAACGATCGCATACCACGCTGATATCCGGCTGGACAACCGTTCTGACGGCGTCATCCGCCTCATCGCCTTCGGGCAGACGAACGTCGAAGGGAGCGGCATATACCTCACAGGCTGAATTCCGCAGATAATTCCCAAGCTGGAGTAATAATTCTCTTGAAACACCCTGATGAAACCGCGAAGGCGCCGGCGTCATATTATACGCAATGCCGTCAATCAGTTCCCAGCGCTCGCCGTCGTCCCACCTGAGATAATCGCCATACGTGAAAACCTCATCTTTATTTTGAGCCAATGGTCCCACGGGTTCTCTCCCCTTTGTCAGTTAAGCAGGAAACTACCGAAATAGTATACAGAAATTAATGTCCAATTCCAACAACTGACAGCGTTATCCGTTCGCTGCAGCAGAGCAGACGTAGGGTGGGCCCCGCCCACCTCGGGGACGGTGGGCGGGGCCCACCCTACTTACCCCTGAGCAACACTAGCCTCCCCCCGGAAGCGGCCTGAGCTCTCCCGGGGCCAGCATGAAGAAGAACCTGAACATGCAGTACTTGTAGAACTCCGAGAAGAGGAGCTTGAAGCTGCCTCGGTGGCTCCACCACTCTTCCTTGAGGTTGCGGGAATCGACCGGATGGGGATAGATGGCGACGTCCTTGGGGAGCGCGTTCCTGAAGATGAGCGTGGCGCGCTTCATGTGGTAGCGCGAGGTGATCAGCTTGATCGAGTTGATCTTGTGCCTCATGATCAGGTCGCGCGCGTAGATGGCGTTTTCCAGCGTGTTCCTGGAGACCTTCTCCAGGATGACGTTCTCCGCGCCATCCCCCAGGTAAAGTTCCCGCTTCTTCACCAGCGGATCGACCCCGATCAGGAACAGCTGGCGCCCCTTCCCTTCCCGGTACAGCTTCACCCCTTCCTCGATGCGGCCACGTCCGCCGGTGAGGACCACGATGGCCTCGGTCTGCACCTCCCGCTGGGAAAGCGAGAAGGTCTTGTAGACGAAGTCGACAAAAAGCACGCTCAAAATGAGCAGCAACAGCACCAGCAGGGAGAACAGCCCCTTTATTACGCCCATGATTGACACCTTTAAAACGCGACAAATGACCGACTTTTTGCTTGCATCTGCGGATTTCATCTGATATAACTTACGACTTCAGTAAACTCCGGAGGGTATAAAGAAATGTCCAGAATATGCGAGATATGCGGTAAAGGCCCTAGCTTCGGGAATAACGTCAGCCACGCCAACAACAAGACCAGCAAAATCTGGCGTCCGAACCTGCAGAAGATCAAGGCCGTGAGGAACGGTACCGTCAGGAGCATCAAGGTCTGCACCCGCTGCATCCGCTCCGGACACGTAACGAAAGCCCTCTAGACCAGAAGCTTTCTGCAAGTTATTAAAGCCGCGGCGCCCAGGCGCCGGCGGCTTTATTTTTGCCTCGAAAATCAACGGCAAAGAGCGGTGATCTCGATCTCCACCAGCGCCCCGCGCGGCAGCCCCTGCACCTCGACCGTGACGCGCGCGGGGGGCTCTTCCGGGAAGAAGCGCCCGTAGATGGCGTTCACCGCTGCGAAATCCCCCATCTGCGCCAGGTAGATCACCGTCTTCACCACGTCGCCGAAGCCGAGCCCCGAGGCGGCAAGCAGGGCCGCGATGTTCTTCATCACCTGTTCGGTCTCGGCCGCGATGCCGCCGGGGCAGATCTCGCCGGTCGCCGGGTCGAGCGCTATGGCACCGGAAAGAAAGAGGAACCCTCCCGCCTTGACCCCCTGGGAATACGGCCCGATCGCCTTGGGCGCCTGGTCGGTGCTGATGATCTCCTTGCTCATGTCTCCCCTCCTTGAAAGTCAGCTCCTCAGCCGCTCCACCTTGATGACCCCCCTCACCTTCATGACCGCGGCGAACACCTTCTTCAGATGGTCCAGATCGGTCACGTCGACCTCGAACAGGTTCTCCCCCCTCTTGTCCGGGGTGCTCTGGATGGAGGCGCTCGATATGTTGGCCTCGCAGTTGGTGATCGCGGTGGCGATGTTGGCCAGGATCCCCTTCTCGTCGTTGCAGACCACCCGGATCTTCACCGGCAGCGCGCTCTTTCTCCCCTTGTTCCAGGCCACCTCGATGCGGCGCTCGGGCTCCAGGGCCATGGCGAAGGAGCAGTCGCCGGTGTGCACGGTGACGCCGCGCCCGCGGGTGATGAAGCCGGTGATCTCGTCGCCGGGAAGCGGGTTGCAGCATTTGCCGAAGCGCACCAGCACGTCCTCGACGCCGTTGATCTGGATGGCGCTGGAGGATTTCCCCTTGAGCCGCTCGATCACCTTGCCGATCCGCGTCTCCTTGCGCTCCTGGGCTGCCTCGAGCTTCTCCGCCGGGATCAGCTTGGAGAGGATCTGGCTGCTGGAGAGCTTGCCGTACCCGACCGACGCCATCAGGTCGTCCTCGGCGACCAGGCCGAAGTCGATGGCGACCTTTTTCAGTTCGCCGGTCTTCTGCAGTTTCCCGAAGTTCAGGGAATAGCGGCGGAACTCCTTCTCGCAGATCTCCCGCCCGAGCGTGATGCTCCTGAGCCGCTCCTCGGTCTTGACCCAGGCCCTGATCTTGTTGCGCGCCCGGGTGCTCTTGACGATCTTCAGCCAGTCCTTGCTCGGGGTGTGGTGCGGCGAGGTGATCACCTCGACGATGTCGCCGGTCTTCAGCTCGTACTTGAGCGGAACCAGCTTGCCGTTCACCTTGGCGCCGACGCAGCGGTGTCCCACGTCGGTGTGCACGCTGTAGGCGAAGTCGATCGGCGTCGAACCCTTGGGGAACCCCTTGACGTCCCCCTTGGGGGTGAAGATGAAGACGTCCTCGGGAAAGAGCTCGACCCGGACCGTGTCCATGAACTCCTTGGAGTCGTCCAGCTCCTGCTGCCACTCCAGAAGCTGCCTGATCCAGGTGAAGCGCTTCACCTCCTTCTCGTCGTACCCCTTCCCTTCCTTGTACTTCCAGTGCGCGGCGATCCCCGACTCGGCCACCCGGTGCATCTCGGAGGTCCGGATCTGCACCTCCATCCGCTCGCCCAGGGGACCTATCACCGTGGTATGCAGCGACTGGTACATGTTCCCCTTGGGCATGGCGATGTAATCCTTGAAACGCCCCGGAATAGGCTTCCAGGTCGAGTGGATGATCCCCAGCACCTCGTAGCACTCCCGGATGTCGTCCACCGAGACCCTGATGGCGATCAGGTCGTAGATCTCGTCGATGTCGACGTTGCGGCTTTGCATCTTGCGGTAGATCGAGTAGAGGTGCTTGGAGCGCCCCGACACGTCCCCCTTGATGCCGTGCTCCTCCAGCTGCTTCTTGATGATGTTCTTGACCGTGGTGACGTAGGACTCGCGCTCCTGCTTCTTCTTGGCGACCTTGCCGGCGAGATCGTAGTAGAGCTGCGGCTCCAGGTAGCGGAAGGAGAGGTCCTCCAGCTCGCCCTTGACCCAGGAGATGCCGAGCCGGTTCGCGATCGGCGCGTAGATGTCCAGCGTCTCCTTGGCTATGGTGCGCTGCTTCGTCTCGGGCTGGTACTGCAGGGTGCGCATGTTGTGCAGCCGGTCCGCGAGCTTCACCAGGATCACCCTGATGTCGTTGGCCATGGCGAGCAGCATCTTGCGGAAGTTCTCCGCCTGGCTCTCCTCCTTGGTCTTGAAGTGGATCTTGCCGATCTTGGTGACGCCGTCGACGAGCCTCGCCACCTCTTCGCCGAAGAGCGATTCCAGCTCCTCGTGCGTGGTCAGGGTGTCCTCGACGGTATCGTGCAGGAGGCCGGTCACCACGGCGGCCATGTCCAGACGCAGGTCCGCCAGGATTCCGGCCACCTCCATCGGGTGGATCAGGTAGGGCTCGCCGGAGAGTCGGGTCTGCCCCTGGTGCACCTTGGCGCAGAAGACGTAGGCCTTCCGGATCAGGTCCAGGTCGCAGCCCGGGTTGTATGCGGCGACCTTGTCGAGTATGTCGTTTAGTCTTATCATCGCCTGCCTGTTTCTGGAAAAAGAAGGGGCCAACGGCCCCGGGGCTCTCCCCTTTAGCCGTTAGCCCCTGCCGAGCGCTATAAAAGGGAGACGGCGCAGCTGCCTCCCCTGGAGTTGATTAACGACCCTTTTTGCTGCCGATTTCGCAGCCGATCTTGCCGGCGGCGATTTCCCGGAGGGAGACGACCACGTTCTTGTTGGCGGCCCTGTTGTCGATGAGCGGTTTCGCCCCCTTAAAGAGCTGCTTCACCCTTTTCGAGGCGAGCATGACGAGGAGGAAGCGGTTATCCACCTTCTCAAGACAGTCTTCTACGGTAACCCTTGCCATAATTAAATACCCCTTTGGTTGGTAAATGCGATCTTTCTATATCTGGAAGGTAGCGGCGAGCCCTTGCAGCAGCCTGAAGGCCCTGCACTGCTCGGCGATCAGCACGCTTTTCAGCTGCTCCACCGCTTCGCTGAAATTGTCGTTCACGATGATGTAATCGTACCAGCGCGCTTCCTTGATCTCGCCGGCGGCGTTGTTGATCCTGCGCTCGATCACATCCTCGCTATCGGAGGAGCGGTTGTCCAGCCGGCGCCGCAGCTCCCCGATGCTCGGGGGGAGCACGAAGATGTAGACGCCCCCTTCGAAGCGCCCCTTGAGCTGCCGGGCACCCTGGCAGTCGATGTCGAGGATCAGGTCGATCCCCCGGGAGCGGCACTCCTTCAGGGTCGCGAGCGAGGTGCCGTAGAGGTTTCCGTGCACTTCGGCCCATTCTGCGAACTCGCCGGCCGCGACCATCCGGGAAAACTCTTCCTGCCCCACAAAAAAATAATCACGCCCGTGCACTTCTCCTTGACGGGGGGTGCGCGTCGTGTAGCTGACAGAATGCCGCAAGTTCGGGAATATGTCAATTATTTCCTTGCATAGCGTGGTCTTGCCGGCGCCGGAGGGGGCAGAAATGACGTACAGTACACCTTCACGTTTCATGTTTTTCACCCGCTCTTTTGCCCTCTTTGGAACTGCACTAGCTCCCCCCCTTGATTCCAGCCCCTCCCTTGATGGGAGGGGCTGGGGGAGGGTGAAACCCCACCACCTGCTACTCTATGTTCTGCACCTGTTCGCGGATCTTTTCCAGCTCGGCCTTCAACTCTACCACGCTGGATGCTATCTGCGCGTCGTTCGCCTTGGAGCCGACGGTGTTCACCTCGCGATTGATCTCCTGGAGCAGGAAGTCTAGCTTGCGACCTACCGGCTCGTTTCTGGTCAGCGTCTCGTCGAACTGGCGCAGGTGGCTCTCCAGACGCACCAACTCCTCGGTGATGTCGCACTTGTCAGCCAGGAGCGCCACCTCCAGCGCGATCCGCTCCTCGGGCAGTCCGCTCTCGCCGCAGAGCTGGGCGATCCGCTCCTTGAGCCTTGCCGCGTACTCGGAGACCACCGACGGCGAGCGCGCCATCACCCGGGCGATCAGCTGGCTCAGGGTTTCGCGCCGTTTCCGGAAGTCCGCCATCAGCGACTCTCCCTCGAAAAGCCTCATCTCGTCGACCCGACGCAGCGCTTCCTCAAGGGCGGCGATCAGCTCTTCGGGGACCTCCTCCAGACTCGCCTCCGTCTCGGCCGCCACCGTGATCACGTCGCGTTGCGCCGCGATCAGGGCGAGGCTCACCTCGTCGCCCAGCCCGAGCGCTTCACCGATACTGGTAAAGGCCCGGTAATAACCGCGGGCCAGCGGGAGGTTCGCGGTCGGCACGCCGAGCGAGACGGCACCCTCGATCTGGATGAAGACATCGATCTTGCCGCGGCTGAGCCTCTCGGCCACCCGTTTCTTGATCTCGTTTTCAAACTGCATCAGCGCGCGCGGCAGCTTAACGGTGACCTCGCCGTAGCGGTGGTTCACGCAGCGCACCTCGACGGTGACCCTGCCGGCAGCGTAGGCGGATTCGGCCTTGCCGTAACCTGTCATGCTCTTTATCATGTTTTCCCCTTGAGATGGGACGCCCCGCGCCGCTATCTCGCTTCGAACAGCTTCTTCTCCCAGCGCCAGGCATCCGAGACGATGGTGGTCAGGTCCGCGTAGGATGGGGTCCAGCCTAGTACGCTGCGGATCCTGTCGGCGACGGCGACGAGGTTTGCCGGGTCGCCCGGGCGCCGCGGCGCTTCGAGAACCGGGAAGTCCACTCCGCTCACCTTCTTCACCACCTCGATCACCTCGCGCACGCTTTCGCCCCGGCCGTAGCCGACGTTGATGGTGGTCGACTCCCCGCCCTTGTTCAGGTAATCGAGGGCGTAGAGGTGCGCCGCGGCCAGGTCCTCGATGTGGATATAGTCCCGGACACCGGTGCCGTCCGGCGTATCGTAGTCGGTGCCGAAGATGGAGACGGCGTCGCGCATGCCGAGCGCGGCCTGGCAGGCAACCTTGATCAGGTGGGTGGCGTCCGGCGTGCGCTGCCCCATCCGGGCCAGCGGGTCGGCGCCGGCCACGTTGAAGTAACGCAGCGCCACATAGGAGAATCCGTGGGCGAACGCGGTGTCACGCAGCATCCACTCGCTCATCAGCTTCGAAGTGCCGTAGGGGTTGATGGGGACCGTGGCGCTCGTCTCGGAGGCGGCTCCGCTCTCGGGGATGCCGTAGACCGCCGCGGTGCTGGAGAAGATGAAACGCTCGACCCCGTGCTCGACGCAGGCCTGCAGCAGGTTCAGCGTATTTCTGGTGTTGTTTGAATAGTACTTGAGCGGCAGATGCACCGATTCGGGCGCGATGATGGCGGCGGCAAAGTGGAGCACGGAGTTGCAGCCGGTTTCGCGCAGCACCTCGCCGATCCTTGCGCGGTCGGCCAGGTCGCCTTCGATGAGTCTTTCGCCATGGATGAGGGCATCAGCGGAACCCGTCGAGAGGTTGTCGTAGACTACCACCTCGTTTCCAGCCTCGGAGAGCTGCCTCACCACGTGGCTCCCGATGTATCCCGCCCCGCCGGTAACCAGAATTGCACCCATAGAGCATCTCTCCTTCAAAGGACATTGAAACGAAACAAGGGCCTAGCCTTTGGACTAAACCCTCGATCAGTGCGGATCGTACTGGGCTGGATGACACAGGCGGCCGGCAGTGTCGGATTGATCCAGGTCGTGTCTGACAGAAAAACTGCAGCCAGATTCAGCCGGAATGCGCCGACTGCACCACATCATTCAGATCGATATATATACCATCAAGACCTGCCCCATGCAACCATTAAATTATGCCAATACCTGAACGAAATGGTCTCTTTGGCGTGGTACTGTGCCAGTTCTTCGAGTGCGCTTCTGTCAGCACAGGCAGGGTGGGCCGTGCCCGTCATCAGGATTCGCTTAGCGGCGGGCAAGGCACACCCTACACGGCAGCGTCCCCGCCTCCACCGGGGGGAACGGTTTTGCCTTGACACGGCCCCGCCGAAAGATTACATTTCTCTAACTAAAACCCCGCAAAGGAGGAAGGATTTGAAAACCATGAAGCCGTTTGATCTTGCCTATGAACAATACCGATTATTAAAGAACAGACTGAACTCAACCCGCGATCCCCAAGAAAAAAACATCCTCTTCAGAAGACTCGCCAACCTGCTTGCAGTGATGGAATTCCTGGCATCCCTGCACAAAACGACCTGACCACCCCGCAACCGTTACCTATCCAGTCCTCCAAAGGAACCGGACGAGAACTACTCAAACGGGCCTACCTCCCTGCTGGCTCGACGCATGAATTTACCTGATGAGTGCTATCTTCAGCCGCTGCCCAAAACCCCCTCCCCTTCAAGGGGAGGGCCGGGTGGGGATGGGTTTTTCGGCATCAAAGCACCCCATCCCCCTCCTAACCT
>Ga0209212_1001394_pt1 | contig 39584 bp, 35 predicted proteins | sample RifGroC2_FD_183996 | JGI IMG/M metagenome (GOLD analysis project Ga0209212, IMG submission 183996) | Groundwater microbial communities from Rifle, Colorado, USA - Groundwater C2 (SPAdes) (version 2) | ecosystem: Environmental > Aquatic > Deep subsurface > Groundwater | place: Rifle, Colorado... | reverse complement strand
ATCCGAATGTCGAACCATCCGCGGCGAAATACACATCGACCAGCCCGACATTGGAGCCCAAGCCGCCGTTGGTGGTCCAGTTGATACGGAACACCTCGCCCGGGACCAAGGCACTGGCCCCCACGTTGGCAATGCTGGGGGTCGTGATGTCCAATTTCCCTTTGGAAGTAATATTCTGCGCGGAAGAAAGATTAATATCGGTGTGCGAAGTACTTTCGACTTTGACTTTGATGTCGTTGTCCAGCGGGCAATTGACCGGATCCCACAAAAACCCGCCGGCGTTGGTAGAACTTGCCGTAATGGTACCGCCCCAAGTGGAACCGCCGTCCGTGCTATAAAGGACTTTAACTGTCGGGACATCCCCCTGCGTGATCCAGGTAATATTGAACGGATCGCCGACGGTGATATTGCCTCCGTTGGGAACAAGGGTCGTAAACCGGGACTTGATCGTCAAAGGCTGGGCTGACGTTGAAAAGACGCTGGCCGGGTCGTCGTGAGAGGCCACTTTGATCCTTACATCAGTATTTTTACCGTTGTCCCCCGATTTAAAGACGCTGTCGCTGCCGATACCGGAATTGCTGGGGATGGTCCAGGCATAGCTTCCGGTCTGGGAAGAAACGCTCCCGCTGTTATCGATTACATTTATATAGAGGTCATTACCGCTATTCTTGGAATAAGTGATGTCCACCCCGCCCATGGAAGCGCCGAGCACGTTCCAGGTGATATTTTCCTGCGTCCCGCACTCCCAGGTCAATAATGGATCGCCACCATTCTCCGAGGGACGCGTGATGTCGATGTTCCCCTTGATCTGGAACTGGCCGGAATCCGCGTAGGTCGTTGCCGCATCCGAGGTCTGTTCGACCCGGATCTGCATCGTGGGATAAATCAAGTCTTCATTGGGGATGACCCACTGCACCCCTGCTGTCCCGTTGGCGGCGGTGGGGGTGCTCGGTGTTAATTGGGGACCGGGGATCGGGGTCCAGGTCGAACCGTTATTGGACCGTTTAATCGTGACCCCCGTGCTCCAGCTCGCCGGTGCCACGTCCCAGCTAATGGTCGCCGTATTGCCGATCAGATAGACCGAATTATCCAAGACCACATTGGAAATATTACCGACCAGTTTAAAAGCAACGGACTCGTCAGCAGCCCCGGTCGTCGGGTCCGGCTCCGTTGTCTTATAGACCTTGACCTTGCAGGTCCCGGTGGAACATTGCTCATCAGGGATCGTTCCCGCCGGCGTTGTACACCCCAAGTCGGTATAGACATCACTGCGGCCCCATATATAGGATTGCGCGCTGGCATCAACCACCAAGGGATTGCATGTTCCCGCGAGGACATACATCGTCCCGTCCACAATGGGGACCGTATAGCTGACACCGTCTTTAGCCAGACTAATATAAACCTGGCCGATCGATCCGAACGCGTCCCAACTGATATTAGAGGTTGATCCGACCCGCAGAGCCGCGGTCCCATCCGGAGTATTGACAACAATTTTTCCTTTGACCGTAAACGGCCCGCGCTTGTCATAAACAAGGGTGGGGTTTGCGTCTTCCTGGAGCAAGATACCGATATTGTTTCCGATAATATCCGGCACCTGCCAGGAGTACGTGCCGCCGCTGACCCCGGGATTCAGGTTCGATGCCGCTGTCGGTGTGGTCATCGTCACCCATCCCCAGCAAACGTCGTTGACGGGTTTGCTCTGGCTCTCGCAGGTCGTCCAGTTCGTGGTGTATTTCACGGAAAGATTTCCCAAACCGCCGGGATGGGTCCAATCGATATTGACCATGTCTCCCACCCGCAGTAACTGGGTAGTCGGGGGATTGGCAATGGCAACGCCAGCAACAATGGAAAACGTTCCATCGCCGGCATCCGGTCCTTCATCAACTACGTTGGAGTTATCGGATTTTTCGATCTTTAACTTGACATTGGCATTTTGCACCGTTGAAGGCGACAACGTCCAGTCATAACATTTGTTACTGCCGCAAGTTGTGCCGGTCACCGGGTTTGTTACCCCCGGCAAAGCGACATACCCCGTACCTCCGGGGTTATAATATAGATTGACATTGGGCACGGTCCCCGTGGACGCCCATTCGATGGTCTGGATCCGGCCCACCACAAAACTGTCCGTATCAACCGGGTTGACGACGGTGATACTGGGTCTGATCTCAAAATTGCCGGGTGAGGAACTCGAAATAGCGGCGAGGCCCCCAGTCCCTTGATAACCAGCCGTTACCAAGTCACTATCTTGCTGGATTTTTATCTTCATTTGCGCATACGGAAGGTCCGGAACGGGATTCCAGGCATATGAATTGGGATCCGCGTCATTGGCGCCCACTGTGGCAATCAACTGAGATGGATCAGGATAGCCGTCAGCCCCTCCATTAATACTGTAAAATATCCTGATGTTCCCAAGATTTCCGGCACGGTTCCAGGTGATCGAGCGGTTATCACCGATCGCCCAAACGTCCGACCCAACGGGAGACGTTAGCGCAAGAGATCCCGTTATCGTAAAGTCCCCGTTGGAAACATCGAAATTGCGCCCGGTGATTTGCTGGGAACTTATGCGGATTTTAACGGCGTTTCCGATCACATTCTGCCCGCCCATCGTGGCTGGAGGTGTCCAGGAATACGTGCCGGCATCAGCGCAGACGGTCGTGGTTGTGTCGGTGTTGTCGATGATTTGCCAGGTGCCGCTCACATAAGCTTCCAGAGTAAGTCGGTGGTTGGTGCCGTTACACGTACCACCCATCGTCAAATCCTTTGCCGCTTCCCATTGAATGTTGTAAGGAACGCCTACCGTTAAAGTCTCACCCCCATCGGGCTGGATCACTTTCAAAGGAGGAAGTTCAACCGCGTAATGGGAAACATTGGTATTGGCGCTGAAAGTACCCTCCCGCACCAAAGAGAGGGTCGTCGCGTTCTTCATGCGGGCGCGGACAAATACTTCATCGACCCCGCTGGTGTTGGCCGTAGCACTTGCGTAGGAAGTTGAAATAATCGGAAAAATCCGGTCCAGAGTGGTGCTCGCGACCGTCTGGTCCGCATCAGCTCCAGTAGCCGAGCTAATCGCCACCCGGTTGCCTTGAACATATGCCTCATCCTTGAATTCGACCAGATACCAGACAAAACGTGGATCTTCATCCGCGTCGGTCGAAGTGCCCCCTCTGCTGAATGTTAGTGTCGTAGCATTTGTGACTGCCCCATCGACATAGGAGAGCGCTTCGTTCCCATCCACACTGGAGCTTGTACCGCCGTCCAAATGTCCTGCGCGAAAATATGTCAATAGAAAAGATTTGGCCGTATTAACCGAGGTGTAGCTGCCTGAAAGATTTACGGTGTGGGTGGCGCTATTATTGGCCATTTGCTCGGCGCCGGATTGGACCAATATATCTTCGTCAAAAGTAACAATTTGATAAAACATATCTGCCCGGCGGGCGTTCGCGGACTCCGATCTCTGTATTTTGAGCTTGTTAGTGGCAATGAACTCAGCGGTAAATTGATACACATCATCGCCGGTCGTTGAGCCGGCATTCGTATAAGATTTCCAATTGATGATAGGAAACGTCCTGGTCAGGTCAAAGTTCGCGGTGAAGGTGATCGTTTTGCTCCGCGCGGCGGCATTGTTTCCGTCGCCAAAAACCGTGATCCCTGAAACGACTGTAACCCCGGAAATAAATTCCACAATAGTGTAATCAACGGTCGCGGCAGTCCCTGTATAACGGATAAAAGAAATATTGGTTTCATCGTCCAAAACGGCAAAAACGTCAGCCACAGTATGGCTGTTGGCACTGGTGGAAGAAACAGTAATAAAGATCAAGCATTTAGAAGTGTCCAGGACTTCTCTGGCAGGGTCTGAAACCCCCGGGGTAGAATAACCTAGTTTGGTATCAGCCGAACTCTCATGTGGAGTTGCATTTCCATTAAGATCATCAAGGTCAAGGGTAACGACTTCCGTGGTGCCCAGCGCAATCGTCCCGCTAATAACACGCTTGACTTGATACGCGCAAGAATCAGCGGCGAAAAAAAGAACAGACAGGCTCAGGAAGCAGAAAATAAGCCCCCGCATCATGGTGTCGTCCCACTTTTTCGCACCAAAAGCGTTCATTCAGTTTCCTCCGAAATCAGCTGGTTCTGCGGCGGAGCGGCACTCACAAACCGGATTTTCTTGGGCACTGCCTCGCTCTTTTCTTCCCCGTCTTCCGTGAGCCATGTTCTTTCCTCGTAAATCAATTCCACGGTGTCTCCCTGCTGAATCTCATCGATACTCTTTTTATTCTGAATTTCGATGTCCTTGGGAATGGGGAACACCATGGAGTAAGCGCCGTCTTTGTCTTGCGCGTATTCAATCTCGATATACTTCGACCGGAGTATGCCCACCTGGCCCTTGACGCTTTTAAGGTTAGCCATGGCGCTCTTCTTATTTGCGGCACCTGGCTCCTCTTTCGCCTCAAGGAATGAAGAGTTAAAAATAAGTAATGTTAAACAAAAAAAGCCTAAGATCATCTTGAAATTCATGAGACCCTCCCTGCTTTGGACAACTCTTGTTCCATCCGCCGATAAAGATCGATGACTCTTGCTTTTAATTTTCGATAGTCTTTTACTTTCATAACATCGGCAACAGGATAATCCTTTTCTTCGTAGGTCACCTTGCCGTTGTTCTTGCGGATACCGAAAAGCATGTTCCCGGCAAATTGATAACGCGCAGTCGCGGACAGCATAATCATGAAATTATCCGGATCGAACTTGCCGTTTTCCTGCATAACAAAAAGGGACACAAAGGCTCTCCGGTTTATGAGAATGGGCGTCCCTCTGTTCACGCGAAAGGTCTGATGGCGTCTTTGTGTTTTAAGGAATTCGAGCATTCCGAAATTGTCGACGGCCTTGTAATCAGCGAAGTATTCAGGGTTTCCGTATCGACGCAGGGCTGGGTCCAGGATATATACCTTGTTATACCGATCGTCAGTCTTTCCGGCCACCAGGTCGATGATGCGCATGATAATGTGGACACCGCCGGTTTCCTCTTGAAAATAACTGGACTCGACCGCCTGGATAAATTCGATGCGATACCGGTCGCCGGGAAAATACGGTTTGAGTTTCTGGTAGGTGTAGGCCGCCAGGTCGCCGCAAATCCCGTATCTACCCTCGCTTAAAATAATGTTGCCCTGCGCATCAAAGCGGTGAAGCTCATGAAGGGTCCAAGTCTTGTTTGAAAAATCCATCTCAAGAGAGACCTCAGGACGAAGAAAATCGGGGAGTCCGGAATAACGCAAAGGCCGGATGATGTTTTCTGCCAATTTACTGTTGGGGGCATCTTTTTGAATGACCAATCTGGGACGCAGCGGAGATTCTCTTTGAACATATTCCGTGATATAGGGAATGGAAAGCCCGATGGCCGCCGCCGCAAAGAAAAAGGTCAGGAAGCGGTAAATAAGGAGTTTTTTCCGCAATTCAACGTCAATCCCCATTTAAAATCTCCTGTGTGTTTTCCCTTTGCCGCTTTGCAAAGGAGGAACATTACCGTGCGATTTGCGTGTGGGACACTGGCTGTGTTTGCGCGGGACCAACAAAAAATCCCGGAAAAATAAATTCTCCGGGATAGTATTCAGAATATCCGTCCAATAGTTCCACAAATTGTGTGTTGCGTAATGATTATACATCTTTCTCTCGGTTTTCGGCAGCCTGCCGACCCTGTACCGTACGGTGCAGGGCGCATAGCTTTGCGTACTCCGGTTACCCGGAGCTTGCCTTTTCGAACCTGTGTTCAACCGCAATAATCGATACAAGTATAGCATATTATAACCGAAGTCAATAGGCTGGCTATGCTTATTTACAATATATTGACAACTCACTATTTTGCCGTATCCTATTGAATTGCTAGATTATCCGGACATCAGATTACCCGGGACTGGGGGATCCGGATAACCGGCTATCCGGATTTCCTGGTCACGGATTTCCGGATGCACGGATCTCCTAAAGTTTTATATATGCCTTCTTGATTCTCTGCGCCTCTCCGGGCTTGTCGTCTTTGGTTCAACGGGTTTGGGATCAGAGAATATTCTTGCCGGTCGGTGTGACAACGCGTTTATGTTCAAACGATTTTATTTTTTGCACATCCCTTAAAAATGCCATGTAATCATTCAAGGTCCGGGGCGCTTCAGGTTTTTGTTGTTCGGCCATGAGAAATCTCTTCTGCCGCTCCCGGCTGAGACCGTCGGCCAGCATTTCTTTCTTTTCCTGATCACTGAGCATCCTTTATCCTCTTTAACAAGTCGTCCAACTCATAACCCCGGTCAAACAAATGAAAATATTCTTTGATAATTTCCAAATTCAGCTTATCCAAATTCTCTCTCAATAAATATTCGATATCAGCCATATCCAGCGCGTGGCGTTTAGGATTATTTACCATCGACTGGACCTTCAATCCGATAATATCTTCCGGAATAAGAACAGGCACTTCGAAATTCTCCATGACCCTGTGCTTTTTCGCTCTGGCCAGCATTTTTCGCGCGTATTGCCGATGCGCGTGGAGATAATCGACACGCCCCAGCGGCGCCACGGGATGCCAATAGTTTGAAAATTCCGGTGATTCATGAGTAAGTTCATAACCCAGCCGCGTCATGATGGCTTTGATCTTGCCAAGATCTTCCGCCGCGACCAGGAAATCTATATCTTGAGTTGCCCTCGTAAAACCAGCCACATGCAAAGCGAAACCACCAATGAGAGCGAACTGAATATTCTGCTCGCTGAATTTCTGCAGCAATTCTTTGAAAACCAGTTCGAAATTCATTTTAGGGCTTCACGTAGATCTTCGTCATCGTCTGCGCCTCTTTGGGCTTGTCGGCCTTGTCCGTTTCCACGGCATTGATCTTGTTCACCACGTCCATCCCTGACGTCACTTCCCCGAAGATGGTATAGCGTCCGTCAAGCCCGGGGTTTTCCTTGACGGTGATAAAAAACTGGCTCTTGTTGGTGTCCGGCCCGGAATTGGCCATAGCGAGGATGCCCGGCTTGTCAAATTTCATCGTGTCGCTCGTCTCATTGGCGAAGGGTTTGTCACCCCAGATCGATTCGCCGCCGGTGCCGGTCCCGGCAGGGTCGCCGCCCTGGACCATGAAATCCTTGATGACCCGATGGAAAATCAGGCCGTTGTAATAACCCTTCTCGACCAAGCCGATGAAATTCTCGCAGGCGAGGGGAGCGACATCGGGAAAAAGTTTCAATTCAATGTTCCCCTGGCTGGTTTCGAGGACGAGTGATGATTTTTTCTTAAGCTCTTCTTTTTTGGCCGTGTCCTCTTTCTCTTTCAAGAAATCTCTGAAATTGGCGCGCTTGAAAAGTCCGTCGAGATATTCCTGGGCCTGCTTGTGCTTTTTGCTTTTGGTGAGCATCTCGCGGTAATACTGCTGTTTCGCCTCGGTGTATTCCTTGAGGTCCGCCTTGCGGCTGTATAGAAGCCGGAACACCGCGTCGCCGTAAAACTGTTTGGCAACGGTGAAATCACCTTCTTTACCGTTGAGGATCCGATACGCGTCTTCTTTAGGGATCTTCCACAGGTCGATGAGCGCCTCCAGCGACATGATGTTGATCCAGGAAGCGCCTTTTTGTCCGAGAGGTTTCTTCTCCTGATAAGTATCAAACCAAAGCTTAGGATTCTTTTTACAATTGGCGGCAAATTCCTGCGCGCCCTGGGGGTCGTTTTCAAAAAGGATATATTCGCTTTCGAAGGAATTGTACTGGTTAAGGAATTTCTCCTTCATCTCCTCTGCGGTGACCGTCACCTCGGGGTCCAGCTTCATTTTCAAAAGCTTGTTGATCGTCAGCAAGTCTTCGATGCGGCGCTCGAACGTTTTGGGGTCTTCGGCAAAATTCTCGATGACCCAGCGGGTATACTGCTCACTGCCGTACTCGACGTTCTTTTCGAATAAAAGGCGCTTAAGTTCAGCGACGATCTCTTCCCGGGGGACGGTCACCCCCTGGTCCTTGGCCTCTTTGACGAACACGAGGTTCTGCCAAGCCTCCTGCCGACGGTCTTCATCATTACGTTCCGCCTGCCCCCCTCCGGAACGTGTGAACAACGAAGCTGTTTTAAAATGGTGCAGAAACTCTTCGTTCTTGACCGGAGCGCCAAAGGCCTCGCCGACAACGTCGTTCTTGGCGATCTCCTGGAAATCGTAAGCGTGGGCGGGGACGACCGAGTAAAAAAAACTCAAAAAAATAATAGCAAATGTTAGAATAGAAATGTTCATTGAAAGTTAGGGTCAACCAGCAAGGGTCAGGGGTCAAGGTCTTTTACTTTTTCCCTTGTTCCTTGTTCCTTGTTCCTTGCCCCTTGACCCTATTTCTTAATTTGAAATCTCACCGGCTCCGCCGTCAGCTTCCCTTGAAAAACATCCAGCCCCAGCTCGCGGCCAAAGGTGTTCTGATAAACGGCCGTGACCGTGTAAGTGCCCTCTTCTTTGAATTCAAAATTCCCTCTCAAGTTGCGCGGATAATCGGCCTTGACTTCCTGGGCCGGCTCCAGCAACGTGAAATAATCGGTTTTAGGGTAACCCGTTTCATAAGGGAATTTAAAGGGGAGCTTCTGTCCCGACGGGGAGGTGATCGTCACGTACACCTCTTTTTGGTTTTTAGGGGCGTCTTCCGGACCGAAGTAAAACCGTTTGTTGACGTAAACGGGACTTTTGCCTTTATTCTTCAAGGCAAAAGCGAGATTGGCCGGTTCTTCAGCGGCGTACTCAGCTTTATCCAAAGTGGCGGTGAACACAATGTCACTTTGCCCGCCTTTGGGCGAGGCAGGCGCCGCGAGTGAGGACGGGGGCAGGACGGGTATTGTTATCCCTGCTACAGTCAGGATCGTTGCGAAACAGAAGTAACACCGAATATTTCGTGCGAAACTCAACATCGCAAATAAATTCCTTAGGGCTTAAACTCGAAATTCGAAGCACGAAATCCGAAACAATATCTAAATCAAAAATTCAAATGATACAAACAGTTTAGTGCTTGGAATTTGTGTTTTTGAATTTGTTTCGTATTTCCCGTTAGGATCCCTTCGGGAGGAATTTCGTGCTTCGTATTTAAATTCCCCTGCGCTTTACTTACCGCTGTCCGCGGCCGGTTCCACTGCCGGAGCTGATGCCGGTGGCGCCGGCGGGGCCACTTTTTTGGAGCCTGTGCTGACGAAATTAAAATCTTTCGTGCTGTTTTTCAAGTCGCGTTTGCTCAAGACCCCGCGCATAATGCCGTCGGGACCGATGTCCCCGCGCCAGAACGCGACACCGTCTTTTTCGGAGGTCTGCATCGTCTCCCACGTCAGCGTTTCGTTATCCTCGAGTATCCTCAAGGTATAATTGGTCGTGTTATAACCGGCTTTCACGAGATTTCCGGAAGAGATCTTGCCGTCCGAAAAAAGCAGCGTGTCCTGCTCGGCCTTGCTCTTGCCTTTCCCGCCGGCCATGGGTTTTAATTCGATGCTCCACTCGCTGTTATCGAGGGCGGCCTTCTTCGCGGCCAAAACGTCCTCCGCCGCGTACGACACTCCAGCCATGGTTAATACTGCGGCTACCGATAATGCGATAACTTTGTTCATGTGTTCCTTCCTCCTTTAATGAGCGCATCCTTGACAAAATGGATATTTTGCCAAGGATTGCGCGAATTAAACCCTTGACATTTTGCCTTCGGAAACGACTCAATCAACTTTTCGATTGTTTCTTTCCGAGTTCTTCCATTTTTGAATTGCAACTCTCGCCGATAAGCTTCTGATCGAGAATTTAATTCTTCGTAATAAACCAACTCCAGCGGAAGCTTATTCCTTGTTGATTTTACACCACCTTTCGAATGCCTGGAAAGACGCTGAACGAGATCACCCGTGTGTCCATAATATTTTGTGCTGTCCTCACATTTCAAAATATAAAAATAATACATTGAATCTATCGCAAAATGTCAAGGGTAAATTCCGGCAGCGACTTACGTTCACTACATTCCGTAAGTCGCGCCGTCATTTATTGGACAGGTCTTTTGCCATCGTAAGTTTCCCACGTCAGTAGATACTTCCTCGCCCAGTTCACGTCCGGGTCATCTCCCTTGGCCAAACGCAAGAAGTGACGAAAATGATCCATAGCTTTGTGACGATTGATCAAGTATTCCGCATAGATATATCCCAAATTAAAGTGGGCGTAAGCGTCATCGGAATTGATCTCCAGCGCTTTTACGAACTCGTTCGCGGCGCGGTCATAGTCCTTATGCTTGGTATAGAACACGCCCATGTTGTAATGCATCCCGGCGGTCTGTTTCAAAAGCACCTTGTTCTGGCGGGAAACCTCAACGAATTTAGCAGGCAGCTCCCGGATCTCCTGCTCGAGCGCTTTATTTTTCTCGAACGCCTCCGCGTAATTGGTCCTCTGCTCTTCGATCTTGGCCTCCAATTGTTCCTTGCTTGCGGCGAGCCTGGCGTTCTCTTGCGTCAACTGGGAATTTCTTTTCTCCACCGCTTTCAAATCCGATCCTGCCTTGCTCTTTTCTGCATTGACCGCGGCGACGGCGCTCTTTAGCTCCCCTTGCAGACCTGGTATTCAGCTCTTTAACCAGTGTATTATCCTGAAGCTTCTCGTAAGATGATTTTATTTCATCACGCTCCGCCGTCAGCTTTGCCCGCTCGTCTTTAAGTTTCCTGACTTGCGTCTTAAGAACCAGGTTCTGCTCTTTTTCTTTTTTCCGCGCGTCTTCAACAGGCCGGAGGCTCGCCTTGACCTTGCCGAGCTCATCTTCCAGTTCCTGGACACGCGCGCGGTTCGCCAGCAGATTTTTGGTCTGCGCCAGAATGTTCTCGCGGTCCGCCTTGACCGACTCCAGCTCTTTCTCCATTTCCTTGTATTTTGCGATGGCTTCCCGGCTTTTTGCCATAGATTCTTCGCTCTCTTTGGTCATCCTCGCGTATCCGGGCTGAATACTCTCGATCTTGGCGGCCATCGCCTGATTTTTGCGCGACAAATTATAGGTCTTGTTGGCAAAATAAATAACCCCGAGGGCCTCGCAAAGGATAAGAATGCCGATGACCAGAGCCAGCATCTTGGATTTATTCATTACGTTCTCCTGAAATTGATAATGTAGGGGCAACCTTTAACCATTTATAAATCCCGATAGGATTTGATCCTTTCCTCCGGAGCGTCCCGCGGCTCCACATCCTTATCTTCGGTAAAGGGATGATATTCTTCATAATCCTTACCATATCTCAATCTCAAATCTCCCTCATCACCCGTCGTTAAAATATCGCCGCTGACAATATGAGGCGTCAGCATGACCAGCAGTTCAGTGCGCTCCTTCGCGTTCGCGGTAGAGCTGAAGATCAACCCGATCAGGGGGATTTTACTTAAAAACGGCACGCCGGAAGAACTGGAAGTTTTTTCTTCCCGGACCATCCCCCCGATGATGATCGTGGAACCATCCTTGACCATGACCGTCGTTTCCGCCGTTGAGGTATCGATAATGGGGATGGTGTTGCCCGAAGGCGTCGTCAACGAAGAAACAACGCTGGAGATCTCCGGTTTGACCTTCATCGTCACGAACCCTTCATCATTGATCGTCGGGGTGACCAGCAGCTGGATACCGACGTCGACGAACGTCACTTCTTCCGAAACCGTGGTGGTGCTCTGGCCGCTGGTGGTGGTCGTTGTGACATACGCCTGGCGCTCACCGACGTGGATCTTGGCCTCCTGGTTGTTGGTGACCGCGATCTTGGGGTTGGAAAGGATCTGGGTCCTGCCCAGCGTCTGCAAGAACTTGACCATCACGTCGATATCCTTGTCGCCGTCGATCACCCCGAAATGCAACCGCTCACCCGGCGTCACCTTGGTACTGCTCGATACGCTGGCCGTATTGCCGCTGAAAGGATAGGCACCGATCTCTCCGCCCTGGGCCGTGAGAAAATCCTTGCGTGATTGCCAGGTCTCCGTCGCCGCCTGTATGACGCTAAAAGGCGTTGAACCGATGTACGCGTTGGCGCCCGTCTTGGCCACACCCATCACCCCTTCCCAGTCAACCCCCGTTTCCAGATCATCGGACAATTTGATCTTGACGATCTGCGTGTCGATCAGCACCTCTTTGGTCTTTTTATCCAAAGCGGTGATCAAACGTTCTATGTCTTCCATCCTCGACGGCAAGGCCTGGACGATGACCTGGTTGGAACGCTCATCGGCCTTGATCGAGCCGACCTTCTTGGCGTCAAGCTGGGTCTTGAGCTGTTCTTCCAGGTCCTTCGCCTTGGCGTATTGAAGGTTAAAAACCCGCACGGAGTTTTTTTGTTCCAGCGTCGCCAAAGCCTCTTCAATGCGCTGGATATTCTCCGGGATGTCCATCAAAAGGATGGTCCCCGAATCCGGCTCGACCAGGACACGGCCCACTTCGCTTTTAAGAATGTCCAGCATGGCAAAGGTCTGTTCGGGGATGGCGTACTGCAGACGCACGACTTTCACCTGGCGGAGATCGGAAAATCGCCTTCCAAAGAGCGCCTTGTACTCTTCCTCCGCCATAACATTATAAATATTTCCCTGCTTGATGAACGCGAGGTCGTTGGAACGCAGCATGATATCGAAAATGTCCTTAATGCGGACATTTTCGACCATCAACGATACCCGGCCGGCAACGTTCTTGGTGGTAATGATATTTAACCCCGCCTTGACCGCCAGGAATTTCATGGCGTCGGTGACGTCGATGTTGCGCAAATCCAGGGTGAGGTTGCCCTCCATGCCTTCCGGCAGCGGCTCGACTTCGGCAGTGCCCTCCACCGGCAATTCTTCCAAAGGACCTCCGATGGATTCCAGCGATCCTGCCTGGGGTTCTTCAACAGCTTCTCGGGGGGCGGCTTGTTCCGGCGCGGGTTCCTGGACGACAACGACCTCGGCCTGACGGACGATCTCCGGGGCAACCGCATCCTCCTGTCCGTAAGAAACGGAAACCATGATAAAAGAGAGGCCAAGCACGGCGCCGACAAAAACAAGGCTTAATGAAAACTTACTCATTGCGGATCTTTCTATCGCGAAACTTTGGCTCATTTCAGCTCGGTCTCTTCCCCTTGATAACTTAAAACAACTTTATCTTTAAAGATCGCCTGGACTTTAACTTCGCCGATCTTCTGGCCGGTCTTGACAAAAAATGTTTTTGTGTCCCTGGTGTCCTCGATAATGGCGTCGGGCTCGCTGGACCAGGAGATCCCCACCAGTTTCAAATTCTCCGTGACATCCAGTATCCGCGCGGAGGTGACCTTCATCTCGGTCTCAACGCCGTCGGCTCCGGTGACTTTTCGCACCGCCCCCATTTTAAAAATGTCTCTTTCTCCAATTTTTTCCAGATAATAAGAAACGGCCTTTTTCAGAAACACCCTTTCCATCAGGTCGACGGACGACCCGTTTTCGGAGGCCGGCGCCCCCAGCTCCGGAGGGCTGCTCAACTGGATCAATGCCGTGGTTGTACTGGCTAAAAAATAAAGAGTAAAAACGCACGCGCACAGAAGTAATATCCGGTTGATCGATTTAATGTCGAAAGGCTGTCCCCGGAAACTTTCAATTTTCCGCCGGAACCAGTCTTTCGAGAATGAAAACCGGCCAAGCCAGGCGCCCGGAGACACAAAGCTCATGCCGCGGCGCTTGAGCGCATGGGCCTGGACGGCCGCCGGGTTCTTCCCCTTTTGCTCCTCTATCAATTTTAAAAGCTGTTTTTCTGGAGTAACAGATCTTTCCGTTGCCATCCCGACTTCAATTCTTCATCCATGATCTCTTGAACCAACGCGGCGTCCACCACGAATCTGTTCTTGAGGACCAGGTTCTTCAGACTGCGGTGACACAGCATGGTGATCTGCCGTGGATACCCGCGGCTGTGCTGGTGGATCTCCTTGACCGCCTCGTTCAGGAAAAGATGCATGCCCGACCGATATCCCGCCTGCTGGATACGGAACTGGATCATTTCCCTCGTCTCTTCCAGCTCCAGGGGATGCAGCATGAACTTCAGGCTGATCCGGTCGAAAAAATTCGCGATGTTCATGATCTTTGAATACAACTCAACCTGCCCGAGGAGGACCAGCTGCAAGAGCTTGAATTCGTTGGTCTCGTAATTAAGCAGCAACCTCAATATTTCCAAAGAGTTTTCGGTCAGCTTTTGGGCTTCGTCGATGATCAGGATAACGGTTTTGCCCTCGGTCACCCCTTTCTGGAAAAGGAATCTCTCCAGGGCCTCCCGCAACGCGAGGATCGTGGTCCCAGGAGGGGGGCCGGGAAAGACCGGGGGAGTCGAGGGGCCGGGGGCATCCACATTGATCTCAAAATTCCGTACCAGCGAGGTCAAAAAAAGTTTTTCATCTTCAAACGTGGGGTCGAGGATAATGTTGAAAATACAATCATCCCGTTCTTTCAATTCCTGGACCAATTTCCGGGACAAGGTGGTCTTCCCGGTTCCGACATCCCCTAAAATAACGGACAAACCTCTTTTGAGACGCAATTCGATGAGGACGTTGGTGAGGGCGGTTTCGTGCTCGCGGGAAAGATAAAAGAAATCAGGATCGGGACTGGTGGAGAAAGGTTCCTTTTCGAATCCAAGGATCTTAAAATAACTCATCGGACGGTATGTCCTCCAACGCACAAAGTGCTTGGGGTTATATAAATTATAAAAATTCTATAGCGATTTTTATCATAACATTGCGTAACGCCCTGTCAATAAAATAGTCGACAATTTGCGGCCTCTTTTTTAAAGACCACCAATAAAAAAGCCCACCCTTTAAACGGATGAGCTTGAAAAACCGTATATACTGGAAATAATATTAATTATACATCAATTACGCCCTTTTTAATTTCTTATGGGTCCGCAAGACCGTTTCCAGCAAGGACAATCCGTCCTTGAAATCCCCGCCCTTAAAGAATTCTCCGGATACTCCGTACGAAACGGCTTCCTTGACCCGCGGGTCATCGATATAAGAACTGATAATAATGATCGGCAGTTCCTTATTGAATTCCCGGATCGCTTTGATCGCCTCAACCCCGTCCATGACCGGCATCCGCAGATCGATAAACATGATATCGGGCGATTTTTCCTTGATCCGCTCGATGGCCATCTTGCCATGCTCGGCCGTGATGACTGAATAACCCTTGGACTGCAGCCAGAAACTCAACAATTCCCGGAAATCCGCCTGGTCATCGACCACCAGAACCAACATCTTTTTATCTTCTCCCATAATCCCTCCAGATTTCTATCCCGGCGTGAGCGGTATCGTAAAAACAAATCTCGCCCCCTGGCCTTTTTCGCTCTCGACCCAAATTTTCCCGCCATGCAATTCCACGATTTCTTTGGCGATGGACAAACCGATCCCCGTCCCGTTGACGTCCGAAATCATCCGCTCGCCGCCGCACTGGTAAAATTTGCTAAAAATTTTCGGCAAGTCTTCCGGCGCGATCCCGATCCCCGTGTCCTTGACGCTGACCTCCAATTCCTTTTTGCCGCCTCCTTCTCCTTCGGACAATTTCGCTTCCAGCGTGATTCTTCCGTCGGCGGGAGTGAATTTAACGGCGTTGCCGACCAGGTTAGTGAGCACCTGGGCCAGACGGTCGGGATCGATCTGCACATCAGGGAGCAGGTCCTCGATCTTTTTTTCCAGCGTGATGTTCTTCGATTTCGCCCAGTTGTTGAGCGAGTCGATGACCTCCTGGATCACGTTATTGATGGCCATGGACTTGCGCCGGACTTCCATCTTCCCGGCTTCCAGCTTGGAAAGGTCCAACAGGTCGTTGATCAAAGCGCTCAAGCGTTTGAGGTTGCGCTGGGCGATGGACAAAAACTGTTCCTGGGTTTGCGAAAGATCGCCGGCTTCCTTCTCGAGGATCAGGGTCAACGACTTGTCGATGGCAACAAGAGGCGTGCGCAGTTCGTGGGAAACGTTGGCGACGAACGCGGACTTGAGATTATCCAGTTCTTTCTGTTTGGTGATGTCGCTTAAAACCGACACCATCCCGATCGTCTGGCCGTTTTCGTTCTCGATGACGGCCGTGCTGGCCCGCAAGACTTTCTTGGTTTCGTCCTGCCGGCTGATCAGTTCGATCTCCTGATCTTCTTTATCGGGGGAACCCCGGGACAGCGAGACCAGTTGCTCTTCCTTCATGTCCTCCGTCAAAGTTTTGCCGACCTTGTCCTGGCGGGAAACCCCCAGCAGTTTCTCCGCCGCGGGGTTGATCATCACGACCTTGCCCTGGGCGTCGACGACGACCAGCCCCTGGGCGATACTGCGGATGACCGCCTCGGTCTGTTTCTTTTCGCCGATGATCTTCTTGTATTTCTTCCAGGCGATCTCTTCGTTTTCGGTCTTGCGGCTGATGACCGCCTCGTATTTCTGGCGCAGCTCTTGCTTGTTCTGCTCTATTTTCTGGTTGAGTTCTTCGGTAAAAACGCTGGTGATGAGACTGCCGATCTCGCGCGAGCGCTGCGCGGACCCGGCGACCTTGCCGACTTCTTCGTCGACGATTTTCTGCAGACGTTCACTGGCGGGAAGATGAGAATCGGAACTTTTGACTTTGGTCGCCGCCGTTTCCGGGCTGACCTGTCCGGAGAGATGGGTGAGACGTACCAGCAATAGGGCGATCGCGATACTGACGACGCCGGTCAAAACATAAACCCACATTAACGAAGACATAATTTCTCCTTACAAAAATTTTCTAAAGTATTATACACCGTGAAGAAGCTTAAGCAATTGTAATTCTCACCACTTTTTGAAGATAAAAAACACGGCCAGGACGATCAGCGCGAACCCGACGAAATAATCCCAAATTTTGCGATAGCAAAATTTGCCCCGAAGGGGTTGCACGACAAAATCCTTATCGGATTTTGTCGGCTTGCAAGGTAATCCCAAATTTTTCGCCGCACAATTTTGTACGGCTTCAAAATTTGGGATACCCCGCAAAACAGGACAAACTCGATGGGAGTTTGTCCTTGCGGCCTTTCGCTATCGCTCAAGGCGGATTTTTCTGTCGAAAAATCCGAGATAATTCCAGCGGATTTCTTCTTTGAGATACAGGACGGAAAAAATACAGAAAACAACAAGAGTAATGATTTCCTGGATGGTCTTGAGCTGCGCGGCGGTAAATGTCCCGTAACCTATACGGTTGGCCGGCACCTGGAAACAATATTCCGCGAAGGCGATCAGCCAGCTGACCAAAATGGCGAGCATGAGCGGGGTATTTTTATACTTCAAATGCCCATACCACGCGAAGGTCATGAAGATGTTGGAAATGACCAGGAGGATGATGGTTGTCATAAAAAATAATAACGGAGAGGCCGGGATTCGAACCCGAGGGACGGCTTACGCCGTCCAACTGCTTAGCAGGCAGCTGCGTTCAACCACTCCGCCACCTCTCCAAAATTTGCAAAGCAAATTTTGGAGAAGCCCGCCAATCTCGCCGCAGGCGGATTGGCGAGGCGGGCTCTCCTTAGCTAAAATTTTATGTTTCTAGAATAATCGACAGTCTTTGTTTTATCAAGGACTTTAATTTCTTCCCTCCGGGGAAAATTAAAGTCCCGCATCCAGAGGATTTCTCTTCTGCTTGAAAAAATCACTGAGCAACCGGCCGCATTCCTCTTCCAGTATCCCACCTTCAACTTCAGGGTGATGATTGAGCGGCTCATGCCCCACGATATCCAATACCGACCCGCAGGCGCCCGTCTTGGGATCCGCGGCGCCGAAGCAGATCCGCCGGACCCGGGACAAGACCAGTGCCCCGGCGCACATACTGCAAGGCTCGAGCGTCACATAAAGCGCGCACTCCAGAAGCCATTTGCTTTCCAGCGAAGCGCTTGCCTGGGTGATCGCGATCATCTCGGCGTGAGCGGTGGGATCTTTTAAAGTCTCCACCTGGTTATGAGCCCGGGCGATAATCTTGTTCTCATGGACGATGACCGCCCCCACCGGCACCTCATCGTTATCGGCGGCGACGCGGGCCTGTTTCAAGGCCTCGCGCATAAACATCTCGTCGGGAGAAATGGGGACAGGGGCGGTCATGTCGGGAAAGAATGGAGCCCAAGGGACAAAGCCCATGGCACCTTGTTTGACCCCGACTCATAAGATATGGCAAAATTCTCTTTTCATTCGCCTTTTCTGAATATGAAGTAGACAAATGAAAAGACAATTTCGCCATACTCGTCGGGGTTATCCGCCAACTGCTTGCGTAGGCGGATAACCGGCATTTAGCGCGGACGATGGTTCTTTTTATAGACAGGGAAGATAATTTTCACCAGGGTCCCTTGCCTTAATTTGCTTTTAAGGACGATCTCGCCCTGAAAAGATTTTGTCAGGGAATACGCGATCGCCAGACCAAGCCCAGGACTTTTGCCCAACCCGCGGTTTTTGGTCGTAAAAAACGGCTCAAAAACGCGCGGCAGGTCTTCCGGCGCGATGCCCACACCCTCATCACGACATTCAATCTGGACTTTACTTTCGGCTTTCTGGGAAAAAGTCCTCACCTCAACGTTGCCCCCCCGCGGCATGGCCTGAACGGCGTTGGTCAAAACGTGGGTCATTATCTGATTAAGTTCAAGAGCCCCGACGGCGACCGCCGGCAACTGACCGGTGAGTTTCACCTTGCACCGGACGCCGGCCGCTTCAAAGGATTGCGCGAGCCGCCGGAGGACCTCGTGGATGACCGCGTTGGCGTCGCAATGCGTCCCGTCCATTTTTATTTTCCTGCGGTTGATGTCCAGCAGCCGGTTGGTCGTGTCAAAACAGGACTGGACCTGGTCGTGCATGACACCCAGGGTCCGCATAATGTCTTTAAACTCCTTATATCCGATATATTCAAAATAACGGCCTTTATATTTCTCAACCAGGGCGTAAGAATGATCGAGGATCCCTTTGAGGGGATACTGGATTTCCTGGACAGTGCCGGCGATAAAATTCTGCAGGGCCTTCATCTTTTCCGTGTCACGATGCAGTGACTCCAGTTCCTGGCGGCGGCTGATGTCCCGGACGACCGTGTGGATACGGTCGACCTTGCCGCCTTTAAAAATCGGCGTGGCCGTAAATTCGGCGGGGAACGTCTTGCCTTTGCGGTCGCGGATATAAAATTCGTCGCAGACAACCGGCAACCCGCGCGTGACGGCACGAAAACTCTCCCGCACTTTGGGAAGCGACCGTTTGTCGATAAAATGCTTGAAATGCATGCCGAATACGCGCGAAGGGTCCACCTTGACCATGCGGCTCGCCGCCGGGTTGGCGTACTCAATGACTCCGTCCGGATCGACCATGAGGATCCCGTCGACCGCCTGCTCGCTCATCAAACGGTAAAGGTTCATCGATTCCTGAAGCCGTTGCTGCAAGCCCAGCTGGTCCGTGATGTCCCGGGCCACGGACAACATATATTCGCCGGATTTGTAGGGCATGTACGCCGCCGTGACATCAACGGTATGGATATGCCCTCCCCTCCCCACCCGGTCAACAATATAGGATATGGGCGCCCGTCCTTTTTTAAGACGCGTCCAATACATCTTCTGCCACCGGGCGATGGTAAGTTTCCGCCGGAAGAGATCCGTTACCAGTTTGGTCAAAAGAACTTTGACCGGATATCCGAGCAACCTTGCGGCGGCCTGGTTGGCAAAAACGATACGCCCGTCCCGGCGGATGACCATCACTTCGTCGCCGATATTGTCGATCATGTAGTGGAACAGCTCCAGCTCGCCCTGGGGGATCAGAAAAGAGTCCTTCGGATGCTGTAAAAATGATTCGGAAGGATTTGCTGAAGATGTTTTTGGGGGCATAATCTTAGTGTCAAAAAGAATGCGCCTGGATGGGATCGAACCATCAACCTATTGCTCCGTAGGCAATCACTCTATCCAATTGAGCTACAGGCGCAAAAATTCCAATCTCGTTAAGTTATCCACAATATCAAATTTATCTTTGGATGTCCAGCGCGGATTTCTTCATTATCGGGAGGGGACAATTCGCCTGCGGCTCATTACATTCGTCGCACAACACTGATGACTTTGCCGACAATGGAAACGCTGGAGTCGACTTTGACGGGAGAATAACCGGGGTTGGCCGGCTCCAGATAATAATCGTCGCCGCGCCGCCCGAGGTTCTTGACGGTCGCCTCATCATTGATAAGGGCGACGATCGTTTCTCCGGTCTGGGCCACGCTTTGTTTGCGCACCAAAACCAGGTCGTTGGGCATGATACCGGCCCCGGTCATGCTGTCACCTTTGACCCGCAGAGCAAAGGTGCTTTCATCGGAAAAAACCAGGCTGTCCAGGTTAAGGTATCCTTCGATCTCCTCCACGGCCAGGTTGGGAAGACCCGCCTGGACCCTTCCTAATATAGGAAAGGAAAACAGGGCTTCGCGGATGAGTTCAATGGCCCGGGATTTGTTGGAGGCGACTTTAATGTACCCTTTGCCAATGAGGGCGCGCAGGTAATCGCGTACCGTGCCGGTCGAGGAAAACCCGAAATGCGCGGCGATCTCGCGGATGGTCGGCGGCCGGTGGTCGTTCCTGACCGCCTTGTAAATGAATTTGAGGACTGCTTTCTGCTTTGCTGTCAGTTTTGGTTTATCCATAGGATTTCATATATACCACACAAGCGTGCGGCCAGTCAAGAACATCTTAAAATAAAATTGATTGGCCCGTATTACTTCCCGGTAACTTTCAAAATCATACGATGAGTCATCACTCCAGAACAAGTTCTATATGATAATCGCCCTCTTCCAGAATGACCTTATCTTTTCTAATGTCGACAACTCTCCCGCCTTGTATCCGGCTGCCGACGGCCACAATTTCATCATTAATGATCGCAGTAGGATTTACCTCATCCCAAAGGATACCGCTTAAATGCAAGTCTTGTGATTCTTCCAAGTCCGAGAGAGACTGCCGGGAAAACGGGTCTCTTTTGAAATCCATTTTTTTTATTTCCTGTTCCAGCCGCGTATACAGGTCCGGTTCCTTCACCTTTTGATCTGCCGCAACCTCTTTGGCCTTGACAGGGAGAGGCCGCTTCTTTTTTTCAAAGGCGCGCGCCAGGAAGAGTAACAAAATAATGACCAAAACGCCCGTGATACCAAGTTGTATTTTATCTTTCTTTTCCATCGTCAGGCCAGCAAATACAAGTTAAGCTCCATCGTAACCCTCAAAACCGGGCCCCCGCCGGATTCTTTACGTATGTTCAGTTCTTCAACAGTGACATAGGCCGGCAAAAATTCTCCCAGCATCTCTATATACTTGCCCAGATCATTATAATTACTTTTTGCGTCAATGGAAACAGGTAATATCCTACAAATCTTCCCCTCGATCTCGACTTTTTGGTCCTTCGCATCAAGAAATTCAACCTTGGGTTGCGATTTGATCGTAACGATCGTCACATTGCATCTTCTGGCAAATTCAGAAAGCAGCCCCAGGGCCTCTTCTTCTTTGACGGGAAATTTGGCATCTAATACGCGGTATTTATTTTTTAACGCCTCAATCCCATCGGCTATTGAATGTCCCTGGCCCACGCTGGCCTCTATTTGCTCTATCTGGTCCCGGATGCCGGACACTTCGCCTTTGAGCAGGCTGATTTCTCGCACCGCCGGCAGATAAACAAAGAGGCCCAACAGGGTCACCGCGGTTACAGCGGCGCCGGTAAAAATTATGATCTTTTTTTGGGATGGCGTTATTGTGTTCATTTGCAAATGTGGCTCCTTATGCGCCGGATCAATGGACTACTTCCCCCAGGATCTCGAATTCCTGGATTGTTTCCACTCTCCGGGATGAAACAAGGCTGACCTCCGCGAAAAACGAGAAAAGCTCAAGCCGTTGCATAAAATCGATCAAGACCCTTTGCGCGGATTCTTCCTCCGCAGGGATAACCCCTTTTAACAGCAAGGTATGTTTAGCCTGGTCAAAAGACAGTTCATTGAGAATAATTTCCGCGGAGACGGAAGCGCTGATGACCTTCAGAACCCCCGTCACCGGGACCCGGTTTTCCTGGATCTTCGCGATCAGGTCTTCTCTGGCCTGGACCCTTTCCTTTAAAACATTGATCTCCGCGACGGTCCTTAAATGGGTTTGGGCATTTTTTACTCTGCTCTGATAATCCCTGACCTGAAACTGAGCGCTGAATAACAAAAACAAAAAGCCCGCGCCGGCCGCTATCCCGAAAAGCCGTAGAATTACCCTCTGGAGCCGCTCTGCTCTGCGGGCCGTGACCTCCGGAGGCAGCAGGTTGATCGCGCGGGGATCGCCAAGGGCGGCCCCCAAGGCATTGATGATCTTGTTGCGGCTGCTCTGGTCCAGTTTCCCCCCTTCCAATATCCGCGCGTCAACACGGCCCGGCAACAATAAATAGGACACCTCAAGGTTCAAAGCCTTGCTCAAGTATTTATCCAGGTTCTTTAAATTCGATCCCCCGCCCGTAAGATATAATGAACCGGGCGGCTCGGTATTAAAATTTGACGCAAAATACTGGAATGAAAATTTCAGGTCTCTCACCAGGGTTTCCAGAAGCGGCCGCAACAAAGATATGATACGCGTCGCCTGAACCTTGTCTTTTACCGTCTGGTTTTCATCTTCAGGGATGCCGAAGGTGGTCCCTATGGATTGCGCTTCATCGTGAGAAAGCCCGATTTTCCCTTCACCGGAAACAATAACCTCGGTCAGGGACTGAGTGAGCTTTTCCCAGGAGATCGACAATCTTCTGACAAAGTTCAATTTGTTACCGGAATAAATGCTCAATGTGGATCCTTTATAATCCACGTCCAAAACCGCGGTTACTTTTGAATTCTGCGCGGTGTGCTGCAACAGACTGGCGTAGTTAAAAGAACTGCTTGTGACCCCCAACGGTTCAAGATGACATTGACCCATGATGGATAAATACCGGTCGATAGCCTCTTTCAACATGACAACAAAGATCATCCCCCTGTTCTTTGCGCCTTCGCTATCAACATAATCGCCCACGACCTGCCAGGCGATGGCGCTTTGGTCCAGGTCGAATGGAACGTCATCCTTGAGCTTCCATTTGGCCGCGCCGGGGATCTCTTTTTCCGGAATAAACGGCAGCGTCAGGAACTTGATGACGACCGGGTCGGCGTCCGAGATGCTGACCATGACATCTTTTTCTGCAATGGAATTCTTCTCAAGAAAGGCCTTGATGGAATTAACGACCGCCGCGTCATTTTCTTTCTCCGCCGCTGAATTCTTCCGTATGTCATACGCCAACAATTTCAGGCCGTTGTCCAGCGACTCGACATAAACGATCCCGGTCATCGCCTGGCTGAAATCAATGGCCAGGAATTTTTGCGGCTTCCGGCCGAAAGGCGCCAGGAATTCCAGCATCGCGTTCTTGAGCTTTAAATTAAAAATAGTTTTTATGTCGCTGAAATTTATTCTCATATCACTGAAATTTCTTGACAGCAATGGAAGAGCTTTGTTCTGACCGGCCTTCCCAGTCGGCCGACAAACCGGATCCTGAAACGACAATCAACGATATCTCAATCCTGCGGACATCGGCGGCCGTTGCCGTGACCACTTCAGCCGTACCGTCGGTCGCGTCATCGTAATAAGTAAACAAACTTCCATCCTTCCCTGTTACCGTTACTCCCGCCGGCGGGATGTAATACGGGATCAGCGCATCCGCCCCGCCGTTGATCGAACGGTAAAGCTTATCGCCGGCCAGGCGGTAGCGTATGGACTGGTTATCCTGGTTATTAAAGGTGACCTCGTTGGATTGAATATTGGTTATGTTCCTGCTGGAGCGCAGCCCCTCGGCCTGGCTGTCCCCCTCGAGCATGATATCCAGGGCGTCGGCGGCGAGCATATCCATATTCAACTGTTTGGGGATAAATACCGAACTCTGGACCAGATATTGCATCAGAAATGATCCCGGAAGCGCGATGATGCCGATGATGACCATCACCATGACCAGCTCAACTAATGTAAACCCTGCCTGCCGGTCAGGCAGGCCTCTTTTATGTTTATATCCCATAGATAATATTCTTTGTCACATACGTGACTAAACTGACCAGAACCGCGGCGTCGCCGGATCTTTTTACATCCACCACAATTTTCTTCATGCTTTCAGCCGCGGCCTCGTCCCCCTGGGCGTAAGTCACCGTCCTGGTCACGTCATAATTGGTCCCCTGGTAAGGAGAAAAACTGCCGCTAACTATATTGTTATAACTTAAATTGTTGACCTTTTCCATCTCCAATCGCGCTAAATTGACCGCCGCGGTATAGTCCCGCGACTGCAATACACTTTCCAGATGCTGGCTGATCAGCAGCGATAGAGGGATGGCCACGATGCTGACCACAACAACGGTCATGATGAGCTCAACGAGGGTGAACCCCCGTCCGCGATAATTATATTTCCCGCCCGATTTAGGGAATAATTTAGTTAGCAATCTCATAGTAATTAAATATTTTATTCGTTAAAGCATTGTAATCCGCCCTGATTGTCCGGGGGACAGTTGACCCCGTGGTGTTACCTAACGCCTTGACGGTAAAGTTAAAATTATTGAGCGTAACCCCATCCTGATAGAGTCTCACCGTTTTGTTCGAACCGTCCGTCATGACAAACTGGACGTCGATATACGCGACTCCGGCCATACTACCGTTAAAAAGCAAATAGTCTATCGAATACGTGGCCGCTGATGAGGCAGGCAGTGCAAAATCAGGGCTCAGGTTTGCATTCGCGGGAGGGGCCACACCACCACCACTCCGGAATAGACGCCTCCCGTCAATCCAGATTTCTTTTAATTTTCGGCCATTGGCCGGCCAGCTCACAACCATACTGCTAATGGTGATCGGGGAATCCGCCGCGTTCCGGATCGTGACATTGCTTAATCGGGTCGAACTGCTGGTTAAGGCGGCCGTCGCGGTGTTGACCATCAATAATTCGGCGGGTGTCGCGCCAAGAACGAAATAATTGTTGGCGTCCACGTTTGTCTGACCCAAGCTAAAATAACCATTAGCCGACCGGTAGGAATACATGGCGTTGTTAATACCCGCTTGAGCAAGATAAATGGCCTTTGTTCCGGCATGCTTTGCTTCAGCCTGCAAAAGCCTTTGGATGATAAACGTGGTCACGCTCAAGACCGCGGTGGAGGCAAAAACAAGCAGGATAATGGAGGCGGCGAGGGTGAGACCTTTATTGTTCAGACGGGAAATTTTTATATGACGAGGTTCTGTCAATGGTAATTTTTTTAGAATGTTTCCATAAGGGGGTGGTTCAAAATAAACACTACCGATCCCCGGCTCGCACCAGGGATCGGTAGCGCAATAAACATTCTACCCTAAGTTAATAGAATTATGAGCCGGTAAACGCTCCTGTGGCAGGGACGTACGTATAGGTCAGGCCTGTTGCTGTATCCGGGCCGGTATACGTTAGCGCGCCTGTTTTTATCCAACCTCCCGATGTTACTCCCCCTTGTGCTAAAACAGTATCAAAGCAGGGGGTGAGGTTACTGCAAGTGACAGGAAAACCAGCGGCAATGGTATCCAGCACGGCAGGAATGTTGGGGGTAATACCAGCGGCGGCGTTGGCGGCAGTCAGTGTTGCGATGCCTGCCCGCACACCCCCCACCACACCTTCTTCGGCCGAGGTAGCGGCCTGGCCTGACAAATTCGTAAACCTCGGTATGGCCACGGCAGCCAGAATACCCAGGATCACGATGACCATGATCAACTCGATTAACGTAAACCCTTGATTTTTCCTGTTCATAGACATCCCCTCCCCTGTTAAGACTGGTTATACTTTTGTCCTGGTTATCAACAATAGTATAAAACATAAAATTTCAATTTCCATAGTATTATTAATTTTTCCCGCCCTTAAAAACATTGATCAGGTCCCACATCGGCATAAAGATCCCCAACGCCAGAAACGCCACGGCACTGCCCAGGACAAGGATCAATACCGGTTCGATCAGGGAAACAAGGTTTTTGATCATATAATCGACCTGCGAGTCGTAATAGTCGGAGACATGCAACAGCAGGCTTTCCAATTGCCCCGTCTCTTCTCCCGCGGCAACCATCTGGATGACAACCGGGGGGAAGATGCCGCTGGCTTTCATCGGTTCCGACATGCCCTTGCCCTCATTGACACTTTTTTTTATATTGTCAATGTTGCCGGAAATAATAACGTTCCCCGCGCTTTCGGACCCCAGGTCCAGAACCTGCAAGATGGGGACACCGCTGGCCAGCAAAGTCCCCGTGATGCGGCAAAATCTGGACATTGTCAATTTAAGGAACAGCGGCCCCACGACAGGCAGCTTCAGCTTCAGGTCGTCCCACCGGCGCCGCCCCTGCGCGGTGTCGAGAAATTTAACCAAGAAGAAACCGGTCAGTCCGATCCCGATCAAAATGGCCCACCAGAAATGCGTGATCAGGTAATTCAGGCCCAGGAGCATCCTGGTCGGCAACGGTAATTCCGCCGTAAACTGGTTGTACAGATTCTCGAAGCGCGGGACAACCAGGGTGATCAAAACCATAAAACCGATGATCATGGCGCCGACGACGATGAGCGGATACCGCATGGCGGCCTGGATGCTCAAACGGGTCGCCTCTTCGCGTTCGCCTAATGTGATCAGCCTTTCTAAAACCGCCGTGAGCTTCCCGGACACCTCTCCCGACTTGACCATATTCACATATAACGTATTAAAAATATGGGGGTATTTCTCCAGCGCCCCGGACAATTTCGCCCCGCCTTCGATATCCCGCATAATTTGCTCAATGGCATCTTTTAAAACCGGGTTTTCGGTTTGCGCCTTGATCGCGTTGAGGCTGGACAAGACGGGAAGGCCCGCTTTATTTAAAGTAAAAAGAAGGCGGGTGAATATATTCAGATCGGAGAATTTAACACGTTGATATCTGTCAAACAGATTATTAAGTTGTCTTTTCGCCCTGGCCGGGACGATGGCGATGGTGATATACCCCGTCTTCTCGAGCTTCCCGGCAACAGCCATTTCCGAGCCGGCTTCCATGACACCCTGGAGGAGCTTGCCGGATTTATCCCTTGCCTTGTATTCGTAGTTCGCCAATAATGATGCCCTCAATTAATCTGACTGCCAGGGAATCTATTCCACTTCCGTGACACGCAAGACTTCCTCAAGCGTCGTTAAACCTTCTTTTGCTTTCAGGAGTCCATCGTCGCGCAATGTCCTCATGCCTGATTCTCTTGCTTTCTTGCCGATTTCGTCCGCTGACTTTTTTTCATCGATCAATGTTCTTATTTCTTCCGTAATCACAAGCAGCTCGAATATCCCCGTTCTGCCCTTTAAGCCGGTATTGTTGCATTTGGGACATCCTTTCCCGCGGAAAAACTGCGTGCCCCTCTTGAAATCCATGTCCTTCAGAACATCCGCCGCGGGAGAATAGGTTTCTTTGCATTTATCGCATATTAACCTTACCAACCGCTGGGCCAGAATGCCGATCACCGAACTGGACGCCAAAAACGGTTCCACTCCCATATCGATCAAACGCGTGAGGGCGGACGCCGCGTCGTTGGTGTGGAGGGTGGAAAAAACCAGGTGCCCGGTCAACGCCGCCTGGATGGCCACATCCGCCGTCTCCTTGTCGCGGATTTCTCCCACCATGATGATATCCGGGTCCTGCCGCAAGATCCCGCGCAAACCGTTGGCGAAGGTTATACCCGCCAAAGGGTTCACTTGCGTCTGTCTGATCAAAGGCAGTTCATATTCGACGGGGTCTTCAATCGTAATGATATTTTTTTCGATGGAGTTAATGACCGTGAGGGCCGCGTAAAGCGTGGAGGTTTTACCGCTTCCGGTCGGGCCGGTGACGAGGATAATCCCGTTAGGCCGCCGGATGACCTTTTCAAAAAGCTTCAGATCGTTCTCCAGCATGCCGACTTCCTTGAGCCCCAATAACACGGAAGTTTTATCCAAAAGCCGCATGACAACATTCTCTCCATGAAGCGTCGGGAAAGTGGAAACACGGATGTCCAGGTCCTTGTTCTCCAGCTTAAGCCGGATCCTGCCGTCCTGCGGCTTGCGGCTTTCGGCAATATCCATTTTAGACAAAATCTTGATCCGGGAAATAATGGCGCTCTGCAAAGTCTTTGGGACAATGGTCACTTCCCGCAGCAAGCCGTCGATGCGAAAACGCACTCTTAAAGTTTCTTCCGTCGGCTCCAGGTGCATGTCGGAAACCCTGTCTTTGACCGCCTGCGCGAACATGATATTGATCAGATCAATAACAGGGGTGTCATCGAGGGACTTTCCAAAAACCTTGCCTCCTTTGGGAAGCACTTTCTTTCCATCGATGGACTTGACGATCGCGTCGACCGTTTCTCCGGCGCCGTAATAAGAATCGATCACCTTCTGGATCCCCCGCTCCGAGACCAGGACCGGTTCCACCATTTCCACCTTACTGACCCGGCGGATATTGTCGATGGATTCAATGTCCTTGGGATCGACCATCCCGACGGTGAGGGTGTTACCGATCTTGAAAAGAGGGACCGCTTTATGCTTTTTAGCGGTCTCAACCGGGATCAATTCCACCAGACCGGCGTCCACGATATAATCACTCAAGTCCATATAAGGCAGCCCCAGGGCGGTGGCTTGAACCTTGACGATATCTTCGTAGGTGATAAAGCCGAGCTTTTCCAGGGCGTTTCCCATGCTTAATCCGGTACGCCTGGTTTCTTCTCTCGCTTTCTCAAGCTTCTCCTGCGTGATTAAACCCTCTTTCAACAAGAGGTCGATGACTTCCCGCTCCCGGCGTATATTGACGTTACTGTCCATCCTGCCTCCGGTCTTTTTCCAGCAATTCCTTGATTTTGGCCAACAACTTTCCAGGATCAAACGGCTTCGTCATGTAGGCGTCCGCCCCGACCTCCAACCCGAGCTTTTCATCGGCCTCCTGGGCCCGCGCGGTATACATGATAACCGGGATATCTTTATATTTTTCATCAAATTTCAGCATACGGCAGACTTTGTAGCCGTCGATCCTGGGCAGCATTAAATCCAGAATAATTAGATCGGGTTTTTCCTCCCGCGCCTTGTCCAGCCCCTCCTGCCCGTCCATGGCCGTTAAAACCTTAAAATTGTTCGCCTCCAGCTGCATCTGGACGGCGTAGATCATGTCCTGCTCATCGTCGACTAAAAGTATTCTCTTTTTACTCATAATACAACTTTAACTCGCTGGAAAGGGTCTCGTCGTCTTCTTTGCTCATATCAATAAATTCCAGACCGATTTTATATTTTCCGGGAATTTCCCCCGGCTGATGTCCCAGCTTTGCCAGCCAGGCCACCCGCGCCTTTGCCGATATCGTTTTCTTCTTTTTAAGTAACGCGACGCGGACTTCGACCTTCGCGTCCGTCTCTAAAAGACCCCGGCTCACGAAACAAACCCCGTGTTGTGATAAATCCAGCGTTTCGGACGTTTGCTTTTCCTTTTCGGGGGCGGTAATATCTATTTTGGTCTTATAATCCATCCTCTTGGAACGCCTCATTTCAGCGCCGATATATATTTCCTTAAAGTGCAGGTTCAAAGAACCGTCCGGCTCACCGCTTTGTTTCTCCTTGGAGAAATAAGACAAGATCCCCAGCGCGATAAATACATTTTCGATCTTGTTTTTAATAAAATAATTTTTTGTTCTTTCCTTGAGCAATTCACAAAAATCCGAGACTTTCTCTTGTGTCGCGTGAGGGAAAATGATGCTGTACTTCCCCTCATGCATATCCGTTATGATAATCCGGTGTTTGGTCCCGCCCGCGCCGAACAACTCCTCGTAGGTCAAGCCGACAATTTCCTTTAGTTCCTTAAACAGCGTCTCGGGCTCGACCTTGATCCTTTTTCTGAACGCCTCCCAGTCAACGATCAACAGGTTGATGAGATATACCGATTTATGGTCCTCCAACAACTGGTTGATCTTCGCTTTTACGCCCGGCCCCAGGATGTTGGCCGTGTAGAACCGGGGCAATGTGAAATAAACCCTGCTGCCCGCGCCCGGCTCGGATTCGATCCATATCTCACCGCCGTGTTTCTCCACCAGTTTCTTGACGATCGTCAACCCCAGCCCTATGCCCTGCCTTTTGGCGGCGTCACTTTGGGAAACTTGCACAAACTTGTCGAATACCCTGGCCAGATCGGGCTTGGCTATGCCGATCCCCGTATCCATGACCCCTATCCTGACTTTATGTTCCAGAACCCTGACTTCCACCCTGATTTCGCCGTTTTCCCCGGTAAATTTGATGGCATTGTTGATAAGGTTCGTGACGATCTGGATAACGCGCTCGGCATCAATAAAGATATTGACATCCTCGCCGGGCAGGTCATAGCTTAATTTTATGTTCTTCCCGGCGGCCAGCCCCTTGAAGAAATCTTTCGAGTCCCCGAGCAAATCATTGATATTGACCAAAGAATAGCGGAAGCTCAATTCTTTGCTTTCGAGCCTCGAGATATCAAGCATCTTGTCGATAATGTTCTTCTGGCGGTCCATGTTGTGCCTGATCTTGACAAGGATTTCTCTCTGCTTGTCAGTGAGGGGGCCGGCCGTTTCGTCATAAATCAGCAGGAGCAGCTGATGGACGATGGCTAATGGGGTCCTTAACTCGTGGGATACGGCGGAGACAAATTCCGTCCTGACCCTGTCCAAATCCTCCAGCATCTTTAATGCGTCCCCTTTATCCAGTCTTTCTTCGCGCGTGCGTTCGTAGCGCATGCAGTGGGTAACGTCTCTCGCGGTCCCCATCAAACCGATGATTTCTCCCTTGGCCCCATATCTGGGGACCTTGGTGACCGAAACATACCGGTCAATACCGCCGGGATGCGCCGTCCTTTCGATTTTGCCGATGATCGGTTTGCCGGTTTCCAGGACATATTGATCATCTTTGGTCATCCGCCCCGGTTCCAGGCCCGGCCCCTTGGCGCAGGCCTTGTTGACGAAAACGAACCTCCCCTGTTTATCCTTGAAATAAACAGCCTCGGGGATATGGTCCATGAAATCCGAAAACAGACGATATTTTTTCAACAATAGACGGGGGTCCGTTTTGACCGCCGGCTTTCTTCTAATATTTTTTATTTTCTTTTTCATTTTTGGTTTTACACCCTTGGGCGGTAACTTTTTAGCCATCAGCAAGTTGCACTTTCAGAAAGCAGTATATCATATCCACCGCCCGTATCAAAGTCGTCGTTATAAAATTTCGTTATAAAATTTCTCGATTGGATGACATTAGTTTTCCTGCTTTGATGGGCATTTGACGGTGCCGTAGGAGCAAAACACACAGCAATCGCCTTCCTTCGGCTTAAGGCGGACACCACAACGTGAGCATTGATAAAAGAACCGGCAGGAATCGGTGGGTATGGTTTCTTCTATCTCGAAACCACAATGCGGACATTTAATAATTGACTTCAATGTACGAGTCATAAATCCTCTGCTCTGATTACATTGATTGCGCATATGCGAAGTTTCTAAACTTCTCACAGATCATATCCCTGACTTTACGAAATTCTTTAATAACCTCTTCATCAATCTCCTTATTATGTGGAGGATCAGGAAACGGCCAATGCATAAATTTCATGCCTCGAGGGAAAATTGGGCAAGATTCTTTGGCGTTATCGCAAACAGTAATAACATAATCAAATGTTTGCTCCTTAAACTCATCCACGTGCCTGGATCGATGTCCCGAAATATCTATTCCAATCTCCTTCATAACCCGAACAGCAATCGGATCAACTTGTGATGGCTTCGTCCCCGCGCTAAAAACCTCAAGTCTATCCCCGCTGAAATGTCGTAAAACTCCTTCGGCCATTTGTGAGCGACAGGAGTTCCCGGTACAAAGAATTAAGACTTTTTTCTTATCCATATTGAAACTCTATTGATCCAATAATTGTTCAAATTTTCTGATATCATTCGTGGGAAACTCACAATTAAAATTCTTGCAAACATAGGCTGTTGTCTTATCATCCAAAGCGCGTTGCCCTTTAACAAATGGGATGATATCGACAACCGCCTTTGCCTCTTCATCCGAGGCCGGCCGAAGAATCACAACTTTGTTTGGAATAAACCTGCTGTAAAGACTCTTCAGCATCTCTTGTGTCTGCGGATCGTCCTTCTGACTGGCCAGAACGATTTCCCTAGAAGGGCCGATAGCAAAATCCAATGCCATGAGCGACTGAGCATAAGCGCTGGGGCCCGAAGATAATTCCTGGCCGAAGGCTTTAAAATATTCTTGCGCTTTTTTCTCCCATTCACGGTTTAACGTCAATCGCCCCATGTGAAGCAAATCCAATGATGCTATCGAATTACCAGAAGGAATAGCTCCATCATAAATCTCCTTCTCCCGAATCAAAAGTTTTTCCGCGTCCGTAGCCGTGAAAAAAAAGCCACCTACTTTCTCGTCCCAAAACAATTTGATCATATCCTCGGTCAGACGCTTTGCCTCTTTTAAATATTCCTCCTTAAATGTCGCTTCATAAAGATCAATGAGTCCGTGAATAAAGAACGCGTAATCCTCAAGCGTTCCTAAAATACCGGCCTCACCGTCACGATAACGGTGCAAGAGCCGTCCATCTTGCCTTACCAAAGTCGACAATATGAATTGCGCTGACTTTTCAGCGGCTTGGCCGTATCGCGGATCATCCAACACACGAGACCCAAACGCCAAACTGGAAATCATCAAACCATTCCAGTCAACGAGTACCTTGTTATCCAAATGCGGACGGGGGCGGAATTTACGGACATCAAATAACTTATTCTTGGATTCATTAAGAATTTGCTGAATCTCTTGGGGAGTTTTCCCAAACTTCTGCGCCGTTTCCTCCAAACCATGAGCGACATAGAGAATATTTTTACCTTTAAATTCACCATGAGGATCGGAAAGAGCGTTCCCGCGTGATTCAACGCCGTAATAATAATTGAATACCTCTGCCGATTCCTTGCCAAGATGCTCAACAACCTCCTGATACCGCCAAAGATAAAACGCGCCTTCCGTTTTCTCTCTGGATAAATCTTCCGCCGGCGTCATATTCGTAAATTTTTCCGGGGGAAGACTGTCCGCGTCTTCGGCGGAATAAAACCCTCCTTTGGGGTCCGTCATATCCCTTAAAACATATTCAAAGATTTCCCGGGTGGTCTGGGCATATTTTTCATCTTTGGCGCCCTGATAAGCTTCGAGATATGTTTTTGTTAAAATCGCCTGGTCATACATCATCTTCTCAAAATGCGGGATGTGCCATCTCTGATCCGTCGAATACCGATGAAATCCACCACCGATGTGGTCATACATCCCGCCTTTGGCCATTTCCGTTAACGTCTTTTCAACCATCTCCAATGCTTTCGGTTCATTGGCGCGTTTCCAATATCTCAAAAGATAAGATAAATTATGACTCGATGGAAATTTCGGCGCTCCACCGAAGCCCCCATACCGGGAATCAAACCGTTGGGCAAATTGCCCATAAGCATTTCGAAGCGTTCCTTCATCTGGCATTGGATTGCCAGCGATTTGTCCCCAAAAGGATTTCGACTGAAGGTTCTGCGTTATGGAATGGCTGGATTTAACAAGCTCATCCCTTTTGTTCTGCCAAGCGTCGTGAATCGATAACAATAATTCTTTAAATCCGGGACGCCCCCACTGTGAATCCGGCGGGAAATATGTGCCGCCATAAAATGGCTCTCTGTCCGCTGTTACAAAAACAGATAATGGCCAGCCGCCGCTTCCGGTTAATGACATGGCCGCCTTCATGTAAATATTGTCCACATCCGGGCGCTCCTCCCGATCCACTTTGATTGAAACAAAATATTTATTCATGACCTCGGCTATCTCGGGATTTTCAAACGACTCATGTTCCATGACATGACACCAGTGGCAAGTCGAATAGCCAATGGAAAGGAATACCGGCTTATCTTCCGCCTTGGCTTTGGCAAAAGCCTCGTCTCCCCACGGGTACCAGTGGACGGGGTTATTAGCGTGCTGAAGTAAATACGGACTTTTTTCTTTGGATAATAAATTCTTATCCGGATACCTTTCTGAAGCATTAGCATTGGATTCCATATCTGCCTTATTTGAGCCGGTCTCTTTGATCATTTGCATAACAACTGCCTTGGGGCGCGGCCGTCTGGCGCCCCAGGGGACCGCGCAGAGGACAACAAAGATCCCGATAAAACAAGCGGCTATCCATATTCTATTCTTCATCGCCCCTTTATCAACGTTTCATTTGATCCGCCTAAAACCAATTCCAGGGATTTCAAAAATTCTGCGGGCGGGATATACCCGGCCACACGAGCGTCATCAGCTTCCCGGCCATTGCCATCCAGAAAAACAATCACCGGTAAACCAAAAACGCGATATTGCTCTACGACCTCTTGAACCGCCGGGGCCATCATGTCGGTGGCATCAACCCTTAAGCGCACAAATTTTTTCAACTCTTTTATAACTGTCGGATTCGTGAAGACAAAATTCTCCAACTCATGGCACGTAATGCACCAATCCGCATAGAAATCAATTACCACTGGTTGCTTCTTTTCTTTAGCCATCACGACTTTATAGGATTTATATTCATCCCAAGCCAAGCTCTCTTTCGGTGTAAGAATCGACGCGATGATCGAAAGCCCAAAGATCAAGCTCGTCAACCCTGCGGCCCATTTAAACCGGACAAATAATGGCTTTTCCTTTCCCGACTTTTCGATAAACCCCAAATATATTCCTCCAAAAATCAATGTAATGGGAGGAACCCATTTAACAAATTCAGAATTAATGGCAATGACAAAATAATAAAAAGAAAACCCTAACAGGATGACAGCAAAAGCATGTTCAACCCACATGAGCCAATTCCCGGTTTTGGGAATTTTCTTAAGTAACCCGGTGAAAGTCCCCAGGATAAGGTACGGGGATCCTAAGCCCAAAGAAAAAACGAAGAATGACATGAACCCAAAAAACAAATTTCCTCTGTCGGCTACCGAAGTCAGCAACGCCAATACCGGGGGCCCAATGCAAGGAGCGGCAAAAATGCCAACGAACATTCCGGCAAAAAATAATCCAAAAAATCGGATTTTCCTTAACCTCTCTAATTTTTGTAACAATCCCGAAGGAATGTTTATCTGAAATACGCCAAACATCGATAGCGCCAAGCCGATCATAAGAACCGCCACCGTTAAAACGACCCATTTATTTTGTAAAATACCTCCAAACAAGGCTCCCGTCATGGCCGCAAACACTCCCAAAGAGCTGTACATGACGGCCATACCCAACACATAAATAAGAGCCCTGCCGAATGACGGAAGTAATTTTACCGGCTGTCCCTGCGGCGGTTTAAACAGCGATACGGTCACCGTCAGCATCGGATAAACACAAGGCGTTAAATTAACGGCTAACCCGGCTATAAAGAATGTTAAAAAATGGAAAAAATAATTTTGCATTTCGATTCCCTTAAGAATTACAAAATAATAATCTGATAACCCTTGTCGGCAAATTTGGCAATGCTGGGATGACCTTTATACTCAGCGGTTAAGGGTGCTTTATTTTCTTCTAAACTTGATTTCACCTGAAAAGCGTTCGCACAAAAATCACAGATAACCTGCGTTACTCCCGCTTCTCTTAATTCTTTATACATCGGCGCCAATTTATCAGTCGAATCTGGTTTTGACCATTCAGCGATCCACTCCGTCCCTGCGCCGTCAAACAAAAGGACAACCTCATGGCCATGCTCTTTCAATTCTTTACTGTATAAAAGGGCATGGACGGCCCGCGCCATTCCTTCATGACTTTCTTTCCCCTCCTGAAGAATAACCAGATACTTTCCTTTGGCGGCATACGCGTTTGCCCCCAATGAACAAACCAGCGATAAGACAATCAAACTACTGAATAATTTGCGTATCATCTTTCTCTCCTCGATTAAACTGGTTACCGTTTTATGTTCTCTCTGACATCCTGATAAGCATTGGCTAATTCATCCAAATCTTGATTCCAGACTAAAGCTGTATTAATACGTAAATTTAATAAGAACGTTTGCCAAATCCCCTGTCTCTTCCATCGTCGTGTTGAACAATTCACGGCAAAAGGGAGAATCCCGACCCTCCCTTTTCTCCTTAATTTCTTTGTGAATAACACGTCTTCTCCAATTTTGACTTCGGGGAATCCTCCCAACTCTTGAAAAACATCTTTGCGGACAAAGATCACTTGGTCACCATAAAATATTCTTGATACCTTAGCTCTAAAATTCCCCGTCCACGCAATCCATCGATACAATATCGCCGGATCATCCAATACTTGCTTAAAACAACCGCCAATGTATTTCTTCCCTTCAATCGCTTTGACAACTTGCTGTAAATTCTCCAAATGAATAAAGGCATCGGCGTGAAGAAACAAAAGAATCTTATGCGTTGCCTCTTTTGCGCCTCTATTCATTTGCGCTCCTCTATTCCTGGGAGCAGTGATAACACGCCCTAACTTTTGAGCCAATGAAACCGTACGATCCGTACTGCCGCCGTCAACAAAAATAAGTTCTCCAGCATGGGATATCACCTGATAATAAACGTCATTTCTCAATAAAGATTCTTCTTCATTATAAACAGGAATAATGACACTGATCATCTGGCTATCTCGCTGGCGTAACCGGTTCTTCGTTTTGTTTCTTTCTTAAAAGCTGCTGTAAATAATAAACAGCCCCGAAAATGATAAAAGCCACAATGATCTTCCAGAAATGTTTGGGATTCGTAATCACGCTGATAAATGAAGATCCGAAATACACCAGCGCAAATGAGCCCGGCAGAATTCCTATCAAAGTGGCCAAGACATAATCACGAAATTTTACCTTCGTTAACCCTAACGCCAAATTTTGAATATCCCAGGCGACGTTAGGGATCAAACGAATCAAAAGGACAGTGACAAATCCATTTTTCTCGACCGCCTGATCAATACTGTTGAATTTACCTTTTATTAATTTTTCAACCGCTTCCCTTGCAAAATATCTGGCAATAATAAATTCGGCAATAGCCGACAAATTAGCGCCAATCAGCAAATATAGGAGTCCCTGAAGTCCCCAAATGGCACCCGCCGAAGCCGAAAACACCGCTGCTGGGAATAAAATTAGCGGCCGTAAGACATAAAGAACAATATAAATAACCGGCCCCCAGATTCCAAAAGAATCGATTTTCTCCTTGAATGATTCAACCGTTATCTTGGAAAAATCAACGTTGAAGAATCGTAATGCGATAAAAATTACTGCCAAGAAGGTAATAACCAAAAACAATTTCAACCACGGACTGCTTTTTAATTTACCCATCGTTTACTTTCCCTTCTGGATTCGTTTCACTTCAACAAATAGGTCGCGATTTTAACCAAGGCGCTTTGGCTGGCTAGAAAATTCCCACTCACCTTTTTATTAATCTGCGCCAATGTCGGATAAACGTGTATGGATTTCTCGATCTTTCCTATATCGATCTTTCCATTAATAACTGCAACCCATTCGTGAATCAATTCACCAGCATGGAGCCCGACGATCTGTGCTCCGATAAGTTTCCTCTTGGTATCTGTCAGAATTTTTATAAACCCATCTGTTGCGCCTTCCGCTAATGCCCGATCCACATGAGCAAATTCATATTTGTAAACCTTATAATCTATACCGACTTTTTTAGCCATTGTCTCATTTAGGCCAACGGAAGCCACTTCCGGATCAAGATACGTACACCACGGCACATTGGAATAATCCGTTTTTAAAATCGGGAACGGCAGCCGGGAATTTAACGCGGCGATACGAGCGTCATATTCAGCCACGTGCGTGAACAGATACCATCCCTTGCAGTCACCGCAGGCATAAATATTCTTCGCAGTCGTTTGAAGGCGATCATTAACTTTTATCCCTTGCGGGGCATATTCCACACCAGCTTTCTCTAAATCCAATCCTTCTAAATTAGGTTGGCGGCCGGTCGCGACTAATAAACTTTCAGCTTCAATGATTTTATTTTTACCCTCATGTTCAACGGTCAGTTTAATCAGATTGCCATTTTTTTCTGCCTTTTGAGCCTTTGCTTTAATGAGAAAATCAATCCCCTCTTTTTCCAGAAGTTCATGGACATAACAGGAAACATCCAAATCTTCTTTGGGCAAAATACAGTCCGCGAATTCAACGACAGTCACTTTTGATCCCAACCGCGAAAAAGACTGCGCCATTTCCATGCCGATAGGTCCGCCGCCCAGAACGATCAAAGATGAAGGTAATTTATCCAAAGAAAAGATCTGAACGTTCGTAATAAAAGGGACATTTTTCAACCCTTCAATCGGCAAGATTCGGGCAGAGGAACCTGTCGCCAGAATAAAAGTTTTGGCTCTGATATTCTTTCCGTTTAATTCCATTGTGTGATTATCGACAAATCGGGGGAACCCAAATTGGGTATCAATATTGTATTGTTTTTTAAAAACTTCGGGGGAATCGTGCTTTTGGATACCGCCGATAATTCTCTGAATACGATCCCGCACCTTGGAAAAATCTACCGAAGCAATATTTGCTTTTGGAAGGCCATAGTCTTCGGTGCGCTTCATCAAATGACAAACATAAGCGCTTTTGATCAAAGATTTTGATGGGACACAACCATAATGGAGGCAATCTCCGCCAAGTTTCTCCTCTTTCTCGACAAGCAGAGTTTTAGAGCCAAGCTGCGCTGACCAAATGGAAGCTGTTAATCCGGCCGCCCCACCCCCAATGACAATTGTGTCATAATCGAATTTGCTCATTCATTCCCGCCTTCCTATTTTCTTAAATCTGACACTCTCTCAACAACCTTGCTGATTCTTCCGGATAAATCGTATTAACCGGAATGCGCGTTCCCCGCTCAAATCCACCGACTATTTTTATCCGCGGTAAAAGCTGAATATGCCAATGATAAAATGGTACTCCCACCAAAGGATAGGGAGAATTGCGGATGACAAAATTGAAATCCGGATCTTCAATGGCCTTATGAAATTTTTTGAAGACGACCCCCAATATCTGCGCCAAACGGTCAACTTTACCGCCCTCCAGGGAATCCAGTCCTGCGCAATGATATTTGGGCATGATCCAGGTCTCGTGTTCGGAGCCGGCGGCGTAGGGAACGAAAGCCGCGTAATCCTCATTTTCATAAATCAATCGCTTGCCGTCTTTTCGCTCATAATCAAGCATGTCGCAGAAGACACACACACCGTTATCATCAAAATATCTTTGGGCTTCATGGAGCAGCAGCCGGATATACGTCGGGACTATCCGCGAATTCACAATCTGGGTATGAGAATGAATTTGAGTCTGGCCCGCCATGGCTCCGTAGTTCTTAAAAATAAGTGTGATTAAATTGCCGGGATTCTTCTCGAAGGTTTTGTATCTATGCATGAACGTCAGAACAACATCCTTTACCTCTTCTTGGCTCATGTCGATGATAACTTTATTATGTTGAGGCGTTTCGATAATCAACTCATGCTCTCCGCAAGCCTTGAGTTTCTTGTATATTCCTTCAGTAAGAAAAGGCTCAGGTTTTAGTGAGCATAGATCAGCTGCGAAAATCTTGAATTTATTATTTATGACCCTGACCTTCCAGTCGCCTTGAGGGCCATCAATACGGAATTTTTCCTCAACAGGGGAAGTTCCTTCATTGCCCGGACAAAAAGGGCAAGACG